>ULTW01065600.1_pt1 | contig 36848 bp, 28 predicted proteins | sample 1957961 | NCBI WGS metagenome assembly ULTW01 (sample SAMEA4835744, study PRJEB28245) | human gut metagenome | biome: gut microbiome; material: fecal sample | place: Denmark | collected 2008 | reverse complement strand
TGACTTGATTTGTTAAAATATAAACTTACTTTCCGATGCAGAAATGCTTAAAGATATTATTAAGTGTTTCCTGGCTACTGATTTGTCCTCCAGTGATTTCACCGAGTTCTTCGAGAACCATTCTGAGGTCTTCGGCAATGATGTCTCCACTCATATCCATGTCCATAGACTCGAAGACCCTTTGCAGGGAGTCGTCAGCCCGCAGAAGAGCTTCATAATGACGAGCATTGGTGATGATAACATCGTTTTCGGTTATCTCAGGAATGTCGGCTGCATCTACTAAAGCTTTCTCCAGTTGATCGATATTCTCACCTGTGCGAGCACTGATGTGTAGCTTGTCAACGGGCAGGTCAAGGGTGTCCATCTTGTTGTACACCATGAGGAGTTTCTTGCCTTGATTTTTAGCTTCCATCTCTTCTATTTCCTGTGCTGATGGCATAGCGTCGAGCAGCCAGATGACAATACGTGCCTCGTTCATCTTTTGGAAAGTACGTTCTATACCGATACGCTCCACCTCGTCGATAGTGGCGCGTATGCCTGCTGTATCTATAAAGCGGAAAGTGATGCCATCAATAAGGGTAGTGTCTTCGATGACGTCGCGTGTGGTGCCGTGAATGTTGCTGACGATAGCTTTTTCCTCATGAAGCAGGCGATTGAGCAAGGTGCTTTTACCGACATTTGTCTTTCCGATTATAGCAACAGGCACTCCCTGTTTCAGAGCATTACCCGTGGCAAAGGAGTGGGCGAGGGTATGGATGCGCTGTACTATCTCTTCGGCAAGAGCACGCAACTGGCTACGGTCGGCAAACTCCAGTTCTTCATGGTCGCTGAAATCGAGTTCGAGTTCGAGGAGCGAATTCATCTTGAGTAGTTTGGCACGCAAAGCGTCAAGCTCGTTGCTGAAATGCCCTTTCAGTTGACTGAGCGCCATCTGATGAGTAGCCTTATTTGTAGATGCGATGAGGTCGGCCACAGCCTCTGCCTGCGAGAGATCCATCTTACCATTCATGTAGGCACGACGTGTGTATTCGCCAGGTTCGGCTTGTCTGCAGCCCACTTCTGTGAGTCTTTGCAATACTTGTTGAAGAATGTATCTGCTGCCATGGCAAGAAATCTCCGTAGAGTCTTCTCCCGTATAACTATGAGGCGCCTTGAATACACTTACCAATACATCGTCGATGGTGTGTCCTTCCTTGTCTATTATCTCACCATAGTGCAAGGTGTTGGGGCTGGCTTCTGCCAGTGGTTTCCCATGAGCAGCCTTAAAGATTTGGTCGGTGATAGCTATGGCCTGGTTTCCGCTCAGGCGTATGATGCCTATGGCTCCACCTGCTGGTGTGGCTAAGGCGCAGATACATTCTTCGTTTGTTGTCATTTATGATTTTATCGTTATCTTTTCTATTTGGAGTTTTTTAGATTCTGTCGAGTACCACCTTGATGAGGTTATCGATGGTGCTCTTGTAGCCTGTATTGGCATGCTTGGTGCGTCGGTTAGCAATGACCATGCAGCAAGTCAGTGCCTTGTGTCCGAGCAGCAAAGATAATCCAGCGAGTGCAGAGCTCTCCATCTCGAAGTTATTGACACGTAGGCCGTTATACTCGAATGATTCAATCTTTGCGTTGAGCTCTGGGTCAGCCAATGGCGCACGCAGTTCTCTGCCTTGAGGTCCGTAGAATCCACCGCATGCGATGGTAATGCCACGCACCATATCATCGGCAGCGATGCGCTCCAAGAGTTCGGGATTATTATCCACGCAATAGGGGTTGCCTATTTGGTCATTCCACTTCACTTGGCGCTTAAACTCCTTTTCGGTGTCAAGGTCGCAAATCTCGTTGCGACGTGCATAGAAGTTGATGAGTCCATCGAAACCTATACTCTTCTGTGAGGCTACAAAGGTGCCAGGAGGACACTCCAACTGCAGTCCACCGCAAGTGCCTATGCGCACGAGAGTGAGGGAGGTGTGTTCGGGCTTCTCAGTGCGTGTCTTGAAGTCGATATTCTTGAGCGCATCGAGTTCGTTGACTACAATATCTATATTGTCGCATCCAATACCTGTGCTTTGCACGGTGATGCGTTTGCCTTTATAGGTGCCAGTTATAGCGCGAAACTCTCGGCTTTCTACCTCACATTCTTTCTCTTCGAAGTGAGAAGCTACAAGGCTTACACGTCCTGGGTCGCCCACAAGGATTACTTTATCAGCCAACTGCTCAGACCGCAGATGTAGGTGGAAACAGCTACCATCCTCATTGATAATCAACTCTGATTCTGCAAAATACTTACTCATAGTCTACATGTTTTTATCGTTAATAACGTTGGATTGTTTCTCGGTTAGTATCGAGAGGTTAAAACACCTTTATCTGGGTGTTTTATCTTTTTGCAAAGTTAATTAAAATCTTTTTTAATTCAAAAGTCTTTATGGTTTTTTATCTTGAAAGTTTCTTAAATAAAGGAAATAAGTGCCATTTTTAATATTATTTAGAGTGTGATATTCGTTTTTTTCTGCCTAATTGTTTACTTTTGCGTTCGATTTTGCGTAACAAGGTTTTCCCTGAATCCTCGTCAACGCATATATTAGAAAAAGAAAAATAGATAACAATCAAAACAGAATAAAATTATGGCAGAAGCTATTGACATCCGTGAACTCAATATACGGATAGAACAACAAAGCCAGTTTGTCACCAACTTGGTGATGGGTATGAACAAGGTTATCGTAGGGCAGAAGCATCTTGTGGATTGTCTGCTCATCGGTCTTCTTAGTGATGGTCATATCCTTTTAGAAGGTGTGCCAGGTCTTGCCAAGACATTGGCCATCAAAACCCTCTCTCAGCTCATCAGTGCTGATTTTAGTCGTATACAGTTTACTCCCGACCTGTTGCCTGCCGATGTGGTGGGTACACAGATTTATTCACAGAAAGACGAGACTTTTCATGTAAAGAAAGGTCCCGTCTTTGCCAATTTTGTACTTGCCGACGAGATTAATCGTGCCCCTGCCAAGGTGCAGAGTGCTCTACTCGAAGCTATGCAGGAGCATCAAGTTACTATTGGCGACGAGACCTTCCGACTACCAAGCCCCTTCTTGGTGATGGCCACACAGAACCCTATCGAGCAAGAGGGTACCTATCAGTTGCCTGAGGCACAGGTAGACCGTTTCCTGCTCAAGGTTATCATCGACTATCCCACGCTTGAGGAAGAGAAGCTCATCATCCGCGAGAATATCGCAGGTGAACTTCCTGAGATTCATCCTGTCACCACAGCCGAGGAGATTATGAAGGCACGCCAGATAGTAGGCGAGGTATACATCGACGAAAAGATAGAGCAGTATATCGCCGACATTGTCTTTGCCACTCGTTATCCTGAGCGTTATGGGCTGGCAGACATCAAGGATATGATTACCTTTGGTGGTAGTCCTCGTGCCAGCATCTCTTTGGCAAAGGCAGCCAGAGCTTATGCCTTCATCAAGCATCGTGGTTATGTGATTCCTGAGGACGTGCGTGCTGTAGCCCACGACGTGCTTCGTCATCGTATCGGCTTGTCTTATGAAGCCGAGGCTTCGAATGTTACCAGTGAGGAGATTGCAAGCCGCATCATCAATAAGGTGGAAGTCCCCTGATGACGTAGTGAGGAATAAAGAATGAAGGGTGAAGAATGAAGTATCTCATTTCTTCCATGATCATATATATTGTAAAAGTAACGTAATTGGATACACAAGATATCTTAAAAAAAGTACGCAAGATCGAGATCAAGACTCGCGGTCTGAGCCAAAACATCTTTGCAGGTCAATACCATTCGGCCTTCAAGGGACGAGGCATGGCCTTTGCCGAGGTAAGGGAGTACCAATATGGCGATGACGTGAGAGATATCGACTGGAATGTAACGGCACGCTTTCATCGCCCCTTTGTCAAGGTGTTTGAGGAGGAGCGTGAGCTGACGGTGATGCTGTTGGTGGACGTGAGTGGCTCTCTCGACTTTGGTTCTACGCATCAGATGAAGCGTGACTTGGCAACAGAGATCGCTGCTACACTGGCCTTCAGTGCCATTCAGAACAACGATAAGATAGGTGTTATCTTCTTCTCCGACAGGATAGAAAAGTACATCCCACCCAAGAAGGGACGCAAGCACATCCTTTATATCATCCGCGAGATGCTCGATTTTCATCCACAAAGTCAGAGAACAGACATTGGTGTGGCCTTAGAATATTTCACACGCGTGATGAAACGCCATTGTACGGCTTTTATCATTAGCGACTTCTTCGACGAGAAAGATTTTCAGCACCCCTTGCAGATAGCCAACCAGAAGCATGATGTGGTGGCCATACAGGTGTACGATCCACGCGCTAAGTCACTACCCGACATCGGACTACTCAAAGTGTGTGATGCTGAGACTGGTCACGAAATGTATATTGATACAAGCTCTCGAAAACTTCGTCAAGTTCACACCCGACACTGGATGATGCGCGAGCAACTGTTGCGCGATACATTCGCTAAGAGTCAGGTAGACTGGACGGCCGTTGCCACCAACGAGGATTTCTCAAGAGCACTCCTCAATCTATTTAGACAGAGAGGGTGATCTGGATGAAGGAAGGACGTTCGGAAGCAGAGGATGTTGCAGCATGTGCTTACTTCATCTTGGGCCAGTTCCCTTTTCATGCGTATGAAGGAATAAGGCAAAATTCCGAGTTCATGACAGATAGAGAGTTCAACGTAATTTAGATTTTCATGTTGAAAAAGATTAATGTAAATATAGGGTCAATAGGCAGCACACGCAGAGTGAGACGGATAGCAAGCATTGCTATGTGTGCACTCTTGGCGTTTCCTGCAGCATCGGTTGGACAAGAAGTGGAACAGAGGCTCGACTCTCTGCAGATACTGATAGGCGAACAGACCCAGCTTCGCCTCAAGGTAACGGCGCCAAAGGGTTCCAAGATTGTGATGCCTACTTTTAAGCCCTCAGAAATACTTACTCCAGGCATAGAGGTTGTAGAACAAAGTAATGGTGACACGACCATTCTCGATAACGGCAAGATGCAGGTTAGCCGCAACTATACGCTCACCTCGTTTGACGAGCGGGTGTACGCCATTCCTGCACTCCCGGTAAAGGTGAACGGCAAGTCTTACCAAGGCAATCAACTCGCCTTGAAGGTGCTCACCGTGCCTGTCGACACGGTTCATCTCAACCAGTACTATCCTCCCAAAGGCGTTCAGGACAATCCTTTCATGTGGAGCGAGTGGAGCCCACTTTTTTGGCTCAGCATCTTGGTACTTATCCTCTTCGGTGCCATGGCATGGTTGTGGCAGCGCCTTCGTCAAAACAAACCCATTGTCATTAGGATGCGCATCGTGAAGCGTATTCCACCTCATGAGAAGGCTCTCTGCGAGATCAACGTCATTAAGCAGCATCATGCTACATCGCAGGAGACTCAGAAGGAATACTACACCCGCCTCACCACAACCCTTCGCGAATACATCGAAGAGCGATTTGGGTTCCGTGCCATGGAGATGACCAGTAGCGAGATTATCGAACATCTGCACACTGCTGCCAACGATAAGATGATAGACGAGTTGAAACAACTATTCCGCACCGCCGACTTGGTGAAGTTTGCCAAGTACGAAACCTTCCTAAATGAGAATGATGCCAACTTGGTCAATGCTATTAACTTCATCGACCAGACCAAGACCAACGAGCAGGTGACTGAAGAAAAGGTGGCTCCTCAGCTCACAGAACAAGACCGCAAGACGCAGGGGCAGCGTGAGCTCATCAAAGGTCTACTGTGGGCTGGAGCAATCATCATCGTGGCGCTCATGGCAACGGTTATCTATGGTGCCTATCAGCTGCTGATGTAATAACACGTTAAGTAACGAAAAGAATTAAGATGGAATTTGCAAGTAAAGGATATTTTCTCTTGCTCCTGTTGCTCATACCTTATATATTATGGTATTTCTTATACAGGAAGCGCAATGAGCCTACCATGCGACTGAGCGATACTCGCCAGTTTGCTTATGCGCCCAAGAGCCTGCGACAGCGACTTGTGCACCTACCCATGATACTGAGATGTATATGCTTCGTGCTCATCGTCTTGGCCATGGCTCGGCCGCAGACTCACAATTCATGGAACAACAGAACCGTAGAGGGTATTGACATCATGATGGCCATGGACGTTTCTACCTCTATGTTGGCAGAGGACCTCAAGCCCAACCGCATGGAGGCAGCCAAGGATGTGGCTCATGAGTTTATCTCAGGGCGCCCTAACGACCAGATTGGTCTTACCATCTTTGCTGGTGAAGCCTTCACACAGTGTCCGATGACAACCGACCATGCCAGTTTGCTGCGTCTGCTCCAAGATACACGTACCGACATTACGGCACGAGGTCTCATCGACGATGGTACTGCTGTGGGTATGGGACTCGCCAATGCCGTGAGTCGTCTCAAGGGCTCTAAGACTAAGAGTAGGGTGGTCATCCTCCTCACAGATGGTAGTAACAACACGGGTGATATTTCGCCCATGACTGCTGCCGAGATTGCCAAGAGCTACGGCATCAGAGTCTACACCATCGGTGTGGGAACCAACAAGGTGGCGCCTTATCCGATGCCTACAGCAGCTGGTATTCAGTATGTCAATATGCCTGTTGAGATAGATACACAGACGCTCAAAGACATTGCCCGAACCACCGATGGCAACTTCTATCGTGCCACCAACAATGCTGAACTTAAGAAGATCTATCACGACATTGACAAGTTGGAGAAGACCAAGATGAATGTTACCCACTTCGCCAAACGATATGAAGCTTATCAGCCCTTCGCCTTAGCAGCTCTCTTGGTTTTGCTAACAGAGATTCTGCTTCGCGTCACTTGGCTGAGAAGGATTCCTTAAAAAAGAGAGGATAGCTTTATATTGTCACTGGAGAAATCTTCTTATGGGAATACTTTTCGACTACATTCTCTCAAAAAAACGAGAAATTCGTACAGGAAAGAAACCTTCATAGAAGAGAAAAGTGAAAGAGAATTTATGAAAGAGAGGTCATCGCTTCTGAGCATGAGCAAAGGAGCAACCTCTTATGAGATCATATTTATATTAAAACGTTCAAAAATAGGATTCATGCTTAGATTTGATGATCCATCATATTTGTGGTTGCTATGGATAATACCCGTTCTCGTACTGGTGAGATTCATAGGATGGCGACGCAGAATAGCTAAACTCAGAAAGTTTGGCGATCCTGAGTTGCTGAAGACCCTCATGCCCCAAGTTTCACACTATAGACCCACGGTCAAGTTTGGCTTGTTGCTTGCAGCCCTGGCTTTGCTTATCGTCATGGTGGCTCGTCCACAGATGGGCAGTAAAATATCGCATGACAAGCGTCAGGGCATCGAAACAATCATTTGTCTCGACATTTCCAACTCCATGTTGGCACAAGACGTAGTACCTTCCCGTCTTGATAAAAGTAAATTGCTGGTAGAAAACTTAGTAGATAAGTTCACAAACGACAAGATAGGTCTGATTGTCTTTGCAGGTGAAGCCTTTGTACAGCTCCCTATCACAAGCGACTATGTGTCGGCAAAGATGTTCCTACAGAACACCAATCCCAGTCTTATTCAGACACAAGGTACTAACTTTGCTGCAGCCATTGACCTGGCTACCAAAAGTTTCACGCAGCAAGACCATATGGGAAGAGCCATCATCATCATCACCGATGGAGAGAACCATGAGCCTGGAGCCGAGGAAGCCGTTCGCGCAGCCAAGAAGAACGGTATCAATGTCTTTGTTTTGGGCATCGGTAGTACCAAGGGTGCTCCCATTCCTATGGGGGATGGCTCTTATCTAAAAGACCGAGCTGGCAACACCGTGATGACAGCCCTCAACGAGCAGATGTGTCAGCAGTTGGCTCAGGCAGGAAGCGGACAATATATTCATGTCGACAACACCAGTGATGCAGAGAAAGCCCTCAATGACGACCTCACCAAATTGCAGAAGGGTGAGACCGACACCGTCATCTATAGTGAATACGACGAGCAGTTTCAGGCTGTGGGCATCCTTGTCATCCTGTTACTTATCATTGAGATCTGTATGCTTGAGGTGAAGAATCCACTGCTCCGCAACGTGAAATTCTTTAAGAAAAGAACATAATAAAACGACATTTCGCCAGCGAAGGATGAACCTATTAAGCCGTTCATACGTGTTGGCGAGATTTGATAAAAAAGATATGAAACATCTACATCCTATTAATATTACAAAGAGACACCAACAGATATTCTGTCTGCTGATCGGACTTCTTTGGGCCTTTACCTCGACGGTATCGGCACAGAACGATCGTAGCTTCATCCGACAGGGCAATCGGTTATACCAAGCTCACAAGTGGACTGCTGCAGAGGTGCAGTATCGCAAGGCTGTGGCGCAAAACGCCCACAATCCACAGGCTGTCTACAACTTGGGGTGTGCACTCATGATGCAACAGAAAGACTCTCTTGCACTGCAGCAGTTTGCTAAGTCAGCAGACATGCAAATCAACAACAAGACACGACGTGCTAAGAGTTATCACAACATGGGAGTTATCATGCAGAATCATCAGGACTTTGCCAAAGCCATAGAATGTTATAAAATGGCACTGCGCAACAATCCGCAAGACAACGAGACTCGCTATAACTTAGCGCTCTGCAAGCATCAGCTCAAGAATCAGCAGAACCAACAAAACCAGAATAAGAACGGCAACGATAAAAACAACAAGAACAAGCAGAATAAAAATCAAGACAAGAACAAGAACAAGAATCAGGATAAGGATAAAGATAAGAACAAGAATCAAGATAAACAAAACAACAATAAAAACGATAATAAGAACAACAACCAGTCTAATCAGTCAGACAAAGACAAGATGAGCCGTGACAATGCAGAGCAGCTGCTCAACGCTGCCGTACAGCAGGAAAAGGCTACTAAACAAAAGATGCAGAAGGCCATGAGCCAACCTCGTCGTAAACAATATGATAAAAACTGGTAAGGGTTAACTTTTTTAGATAATAAGATTCATTATGAAGCAAATAGAATGGTACACTCTGATGATCGTCATGCTGTTGGGGGTCAGCGAAAATGCTAAAGCTCAGCAAGTATCGGTATCTGCACCAACACATGTTGCTACTGGCGAAAACTTCCGCGTGGCTTATACGATTAATGCTCGTGAAGTGGAAGACTTTCGGTTGGGCAACGTGCCCGATGGTCTTGAGGTGATAGCTGGTCCTTACACCTCTTCACAGTCGAGTTATCAGGTGGTCAATGGTCACACCAGTTCGTCTTCGTCGTTTACCATCACCTATACGCTCTATGCGGGAAAGGCCGGAACCTATACCATAGGTGCTTCGCATGCACAGGTGAATGGCAAGAGATTGACTGCTCATCCAGTGAAGATAGCCGTATCAGGTCATGCACACAACACTGGAGGTGCTCCACGTATGCACAACGATGATGCTGATGAGCCACACATGCGACAGGCAGGTTCTGCCATCTCAGGCAACGACCTCTTCATCAAGGTTTCTGCCAGCAAGAAGCGCGTACACGAACAGGAGCCTGTACTTCTCACTTATAAGGTATACACCCAAGTAGACCTTACCCAACTCGATGGTAAGATGCCCGACCTCAAGGGATTCCATACGCAAGAAGTGCCACAGCCACAACAGAAAGTGCTGCACAACGAAGTGGTGAATGGCCGTCCGTATCGCTGTGTCACCTGGAGCCAGTATGTCATGTATCCACAGATGACAGGCAAACTCGAGATTCCTTCCATCACCTTCAAAGGCATTGTGGTGCAGCAAAATCGCAATGTCGACCCTATTGAAGCTTTCTTCAATGGCGGCTCTGGATACGTGGAGGTGCGCAAAGAGATTAAGGCTCCTGGTGTAACGATTCAGGTAGACCCTCTCCCCACACGTCCCACCAACTTCTCGGGCGGAGTAGGGCGCTTCAACATTTCTGCTTCCTTAGACAAGACTGACGTAAAGGCGGGCGACCCTATCAACATTCGAGTTGTCGTGGGCGGCATCGGCAACCTGAAACTTCTCAAGCAGCCTGTTCTCACGTTTCCTAAAGACTTCGATCAGTATGATGCCAAGATAACTGATAAAACCAAACTGACACAAAATGGTGTGGAGGGCAACATGATTTACGACTTCTTGGCAGTGCCTCGCAATCCTGGTAAGTACACCATTCCTTCGGTTGAGTTTACTTATTATGACACCAAACTCAATAGCTATCGCACCATCAAGACGCAAGCCTTCACGCTCAATGTAGAAAAAGGCGATGGTACGAGCAGTTCGTCTTCGGTCAACTACTCTTCTGCCGACAAAGACATTCATGCCCTGAAACTGGGTAAGAGTAAGCTTCGCGATATGGACGATATGTTCTATGGTAGCTTTGGTTACTGGACCAGTCTTTTGGTACCTTTAGCAGCCTTCTTTGCACTTCTCATCGCCTTCCGTCGTCGTGCCATCGAGAATGCCGATGTGGTGAAGATGCGCTCCAACAAGGCCAATAAGATAGCCACAAAGCGACTCAAGAAAGCTCGTACACTCATGGTCTCTGGCAAGCAGGGTGAGTTTTTCGACGAAGTGCTCAGAGCCCTTTGGGGATATGTGAGCTACAAACTCAACATACCGGTAGAACAACTCTCACGTGAGAACATACAAGAGAAGTTGCTTATCCACGAGGTAGACGCCAATACTATAGATACATTTACACAGGCTCTCGATGAATGTGAGTTTGAGCGTTATGCTCCTGGCGACCCAGCCGGCAATATGAACAAGACTTTTTCATCAGCAATGACAGCCATCATGGATATTGAAAACGCCATCAAGACAGCCCGTAAGAAGGGTAAGAAAAAATCATCCACCCGTAAGCAGGGTGACTACACCTTTGGCGTGTTGCTACTTCTTGTGTTCTTTGGGTTTAGCATCTCTGCCTCAGCAGTGACTAAGCAGAATGCTGATGCAGAATACACCAAGGGTAATTATCAGCAAGCCATCAAGGATTACGAAGACTTGTTGAAGAATGGTGTCTCGCCAGAGATTTATTACAATCTCGGCAATGCCTATTATCGCACCGACAACATCACCAAGGCAGTACTGGCTTATGAACGTGCACGTCTACTTTCACCTGGCGACGAAGACATCAACTTCAACCTGCAGTTTGCACGTAGTAAGACCATCGACAAGATAACCCCTGAGGGCGAAATGTTCTTTGTGACATGGTATAAGGCCTTAGTCAACTTCGCCTGCACCGACACTTGGGCTAAGACAGGTATCATAGCCATCATCCTTGCCCTGGTGCTCGTCTTGGTATACCTCTTTGCTTCCAAACTCGTGTTGCGCAAGGCTGGATTCTTCGGTAGCCTCTTCTTCTTTGTGGTCTTCTTGGCAAGCACACTTTTTGCTTATCAGCAGAAACAGATGCTCATCCACCGCACGGGTGCCATCATCATTGCGCCTACTGTCAATGTCAAGAAGACCCCATCCAAGCAGAGTGCCGACCAGTTTGTCATCCATGAAGGAACTCGTGTCGACATTACTGATAAGTCCATGAACGGTTGGCGCGCAATCCATGTTGCCGACGGAAGGGAAGGATGGATAGAAACTAAACAATTAGAAGAAATATGATGTTTAATACGATGCTTCTCACGGATTTAGATATACTACACTTTTTCAATGGAAGCAACAATATATTGATTGACCAGCTGGCACTCGTGCTTACCTCGGGACTTACCTGGATACCCCTCTATCTCACCCTTTTCTATATTGTTATACGCAATAATGAAACCATGGCGCAGATAGCTTTAGCCGTCATGGGAGCGCTCGTGTGTGTAGCACTCACAGAGGCCATTACCGACGGAATCGTAAAACCCTTAGTGGCTCGTTGGCGACCCAATAACGACCCTGTACTGAAATACACGATCCAGGTGGTGGGTAGTCTGCGTGGCAAAGGCTATAGTTTCTTTTCAGCCCATGCTGCTAACACGATGGTGATAGCAGTTTTCTTCTCTTTGCTCATCAGAAGTAAACGTCTTGCTATCGCACTCGTGGCATGGTCGCTCATCAACTGCTGGACAAGACTCTACTTGGGTATGCACTATCCCTCCGACATTCTCTGCGGACTACTCTTAGGAACTGTCATCGCTGTCGTGGGTTATCTGCTTTATCTACGGCTCTACTATCGTGTGTCACCACGCATCACCTATGTTTCCAACCAGTACACCCGCACGGGCTACGATCATGATGATATAGATATTGTGCTCTGCATCTTGGCATTCACCTTTGTCTATGCTGTGCTGAAAGCACTCATCATGACATGTTACATTTAAAAAAAACTCTACAAATAAGATCATGGATACTAAACATATTAAGATAAGCGATTATAACTATCCGCTCCCCGATGAGCGTATTGCCAAATTCCCTTTAGCGCAGCGTGACCATTCTAAGCTCTTGCTCTACCGACATGGTGAGGTTGGCGAAGATGTGTTCTATCACCTCGCAAATTATTTGCCTCAGGGAGCCCTCATGGTATATAATAATACGAAAGTAATCCAGGCACGCTTGCATTTCCGTAAGGAGACGGGTGCCCTCATCGAGGTATTCCTCATGGAACCAGCAGTACCTGCCGACTACGAACAGATGTTCCAAACCACCAGCCATTGTTCGTGGCTCTGCATGATTGGCAACTTGAAGAAATGGAAAGAAGGAAGCCTCAAGCGCGACTTTGAAATAAAAGGTCACAAGCTCACCCTTTCTGCCACGATGCGTCGCGGTGATGATTTGAGCCAAGAGGCAGCAGCACTGATAGCCAAGGGTGGCGGCACCAACTACTGGGTGGACTTTGCATGGGATAATGCTCATATATCCTTTGCCGAGATTCTTGAAGAAGTAGGTGAGTTGCCCATTCCTCCTTATCTCAACAGAGCTACGGAGGAAAGCGACAAGACCACTTATCAAACGGTGTATTCTAAGATAAAAGGTAGCGTGGCAGCACCTACAGCAGGCCTTCATTTCACTGATGCTGTACTTCATGACATCGACCGCCATGGCATAGAGCGTGAAGAAGTAACTCTCCATGTAGGAGCAGGAACCTTCAAACCCGTGAAGAGTCTTGAGATAGAAGGTCATCGTATGCACACTGAGTACATCGTGGTGCATCATCACACCTTGGATAAGCTTTTACAGCATGAGTGCCAAGCCATCGCTGTAGGAACAACGAGTGTGCGCACCCTCGAGAGTCTATACTACATGGGTGTGTATCTTATCAATCATCCTGAGGCCAGTGAAGACGACTTACACGTCAACCAGTGGGATCCTTACGAACTCTCTGCAGATGGTGACCTTGTGAAAGGAATCACCCCTTGTCAGGCTATACAAGCCATCGTCGACTATCTGGACCGTAATGGATTGGAGGCTCTTCACTCCAGCACACAAATCATCATAGCTCCTGGTTATCAGTACAAGATTGTGAAGATGCTCATCACCAATTTCCACCAGCCACAGAGTACCCTCTTGCTGCTTGTCAGCGCATTCCTACATGGCGATTGGAAGAAGGTATACGATTATGCACTTGCCCACGATTTTCGCTTCTTGAGCTATGGCGACTCTTCGCTCCTCATACCTTAATGACGATAGTTACAAAGAGGATGTATAGAAGGGGAAGAAGAGAATATAAACGAACTTTGCACAATGAATAAGGTCACGATGCTCGGCACTGGTAACGCTACTGTTACCCAGATTTTCAACACTTGTTTTGTCCTTCAGACCGATACCACCAAGTTGCTGGTTGATGCTGGAGGAGGAAATGGTGTATTGTCGCAACTGAAAAAAGTGAATGTTCCGATAACGGACATTCACCACCTTTTTGTCACTCATGCCCACACCGACCATGTCTTGGGCGTTATCTGGGTGATAAGAATGGTAGCACAAAGCAAGAAATATGTAGACCATCTCCACGTGTATGGCAATGATAAGGTGATGAAGGTTATCAAGACCATCATCGACATGATTTTGGCTAAGAAGCAGTTGCAGAAAGTTGCCGAACGTGTGGTTTTCCATGAGCTTTACGATGGTGAGTGCTTTGCGGTAGGCGACATGAGGTTAACCTGCTTCGACATTCAGTCTACCAAGGAAAAACAATTTGGCTTTCGTGCCGAACTTCCCTGCACCTCAGAAAAGGAACCGTCATCAGAAGATGCCAAATTTCAAGCAGGAAGGCCCTTGGTGCTTGCCTGCTTGGGCGATGAACCTTATAATGCTCACAACCGCAGTTACATCGAGCATGCAGACTGGATGATGTGCGAAGCTTTCTGTCTTTATGCCGATCGAGATGTCTTTAAGCCCTACGAGAAATGTCACAGCACAGCTCTTGATGCGGGTAAGTTAGCAGCCGAGTTGGTTATTAAAAATCTCATTCTCTATCACACTGAAGAGAAAACACTTGCCACACGCAAAAAGAAATACGCAGAGGAAGCTGCCGAGCATTTCAAGGGTAGGATAGAAGTACCCGACGATTTAGAGGAAATCTTGCTTTAAGTGAGATTTCCTTTTTTTTCATCTATTATGCCCGAAAAAATGAAAGTACTTTCAAGTGCCAACGCAAGTACTTTCGTTGGCTGTTGAGAGTACTTACGATCGCCATCGCAAGTACTTGCGTTTTTTATGCCTCTTTTTCCATATAAATGGGGATTGTGTAGCTTATCAAAACTTAGTACCTTTGCATCCGTCAAAATGAATAGTAAAAATCCAACAAGGATTATAATTAACAAGGTACATGTCACAAAGAATTACATGGTTAGCAATGATGTTGCTAACAGCAGGAGTTACACGAGCTGAAAGCGTGTTATCGGATAGTAGTAAAGTATATGATATTGATGAAGTCATCATCGTGTCGCAACCGAAGGAGGCTTTCCGACTTCGTCAGCAACCGCTTAGTAGCACTACCTTTGGAAATTTCGAACTCAACAGATTAGGAGCACACGATCTGCGAGAAGTCGCTGCGTATGTCCCTAACTTCGTTATGCCCAATTATGGTAGTCGTCTCTCATCAGCAATCTACGTGAGAGGTATCGGCAGTCGTGTGAACAGTCCTGCCGTGGGTGTCTACATGGATGGAATACCCGTGATGAGCAAGTCAGCATTTAATCTACACAACTATCAGCTCAGTCGCATCGACGTACTCCGTGGACCACAGGGAACACTCTATGGACAGAATACAGAGGGAGGATTGATAAGACTCTATTCGCGCAATCCGTTCGACTATCAGGGCACGGATGTGAAACTGAGCTATGGTAGCAGGAATTACTGTCAGACAGAAGTTGCTCATTATACACACTTGGGTTCTGACATGGCTCTGATGGTAGGCGGATTCTATCAAGGACAGAAAGGCTTCTTTCGCAACGCCACTACTGGACAGCGAGCTGATGATTATCAGGAAGCTGGAGGAAAGTTCATGCTGATGGGCAGACTCCATTCTGGCTGGAGCATCAACCTATTAGGCAACTACCAGTATGTGGACCAAAGTGCTTTCCCTTATGGTAAACTCGATTTGGAAAGCAACCAAGCAGAGAATACAGCCTCAACATTCCCAGGCAGTTATCGACGCAATAATCTCATCACGGGACTCACTCTTCACTATGATGCCCGTGCTTTCTCATTTGCCTCCACTACAAGTTATCAATATCTGAAAGACCATATGTATATGGATCAAGATTATTTGGCGGCAGACTATATGCGCATGATGCAAAACCAGTTGCAGAACGCCTTTACACAGGAGTTTTCCTTTAAGAGCAGAAAACCCGTAGGAGGAATCTGGAACTGGGCCACAGGCGCTTTCTTCTCGGCACAATGGCTCAAGACCCAAGGACCCGTATTCTTTGAGTCGGCTCTTACTACACCTATAGCGAATGCAATACAGCAACAGATGTATAACACCATGGTGCAGGCCATGGCGCAACAGATGATGCGTCCTGGAATGACTCAAGAACAGGCACTCGCTTTAGCAGCACAGACCATCCAACGCGCTGGAGGTGTGAGTATGGCAATAGAGATGGGAGCTCCAGGCACCTATCGCACTCCACAATATAATATAGGTTTCTACAATGAGAGTAACTTGCAGATTTCACCGCGACTCATCTTGACTCTCGGTGCAAGATACGACTATATGCAAGCTCGTATACACTATGAGAGTATGGCCTATATGACAGCTCATGCCAACGTGATGGGAAGGCAAGCCAGTTACACCCTGCGCTCGATGCTCGACGGCAAGGACCATCTTGACTTCGAGCAACTCCTGCCCAAGCTGGGACTGAGTTACCAACTGGGAAATAACGGCAGCAACATCTATGCTTCGCTAAGCAAGGGTTATCGTGCAGGCGGTTACAACATACAGATGTTCAGCGACATCTTACAGGCTGAACTCAATGCCAACAGACAGAACGCCATGAGAGGCGACTATGATGTGCCTCATACGCCAGAAGACTATGAGCGTGTAAACCAGACTATTGCCTATAAGCCTGAGACCTCGTGGAACTATGAGGTGGGTACACACCTCAACCTCTTTGAGGGACAATTACATCTCGACCTGAGTACTTATTACATGAAGGTGAGAAACCAGCAACTCTCCGTCATGGCAGGTAACTATGGTTTTGGTAGAATGATGGTAAATGCAGGAAAAAGTCACACCTGCGGTCTTGAGTTGTCTGCCAAAGGACAATGGTTGGACGGAAACCTTGACTGGATGCTATCATATGGTTACACACGGGCCATCTTTGATGAATACAGGGATGGAGAGGGCGACGAGACAGTGAGTTATGCAGACAAATATGTGCCTTACGTTCCTCAGCACACCATGGCTGCATCGGCCGATTATCACATCCCTATGGGGAAGTCATATCTGCGAAGTATCACCCTCGGTGCCAACGTACAGGCGCAGGGTAAGACCTATTGGGATCCCGCCAATAGCTACGCGCAGAAGTTATATGCCGTGCTGGGTGCTCATGCCGATGCAGACATGGGAATGATAGGGGTAAGCTTATGGGCTCGCAACTTGAGCAACACCTATTATAATACCTTTGCTGTGGACAATGCAGCAACAGGTACGAAGCAGTACTTCGCACAGAGAGGCAATCCTTTCCAGTGTGGTGTGGATATTAAACTTCATTTCTGATGAAGAAACAGAAGTATTTGATAAGAATATACGAATGTTTTGAATCGTAAATAAGGTTGGCAGAACAGAACCAGTCAACATCAACCATCCCCAAAGGCATGAAAAAAATGCAATATTTTATACAGAAAAATTCCATAATCGCAAATTTTATATTACCTTTGCAGCGGAATTTGAGATTCTTATCACACTTCAATATACAAAACATTCGCAAGTGGAGGAACAAAAAGTCATGAGGTGGATGAAAACCACAGCAGAAATTCCTCTTTGCGCAAAATTGAACGAACATAAAATTATGGGAGGCATTTTCGGGACAATATCCAAGAAAAGCTGTGTCGCAGACCTGTTCTATGGCACCGACTACAATTCACATCTCGGCACACGTCGAGGCGGTTTGGCAACCTACAGTAAAGAGAAAGGATTCGTACGGTCTATCCACAACCTGGAGAATTCATACTTCCGCACGAAGTTTGAACCATCACTCGACAAGTTTGAAGGTAGCACATCAGGTATCGGTGTTATCAGCGATACAGACGCACAGCCGCTCATCATGAACTCGCATCTTGGCAGATTTGCCATCTGCACCGTGGCTAAGATTCTCAATATCGAAGAGCTGACTCAGGAGTTGCTCGACAAAAATATGCATTTTGCCGAAATGTCATCAGGCAAAACCAATCCTACGGAGCTCATTGCCTTGCTCATTATTCAAGGTAAGACTTTCCGCGAGGGTATCGAAAACGTTTATCATCACATCAAAGGTTCTTGCACCATGCTCATCCTCACAGATGACGGCATTATCTGTGCACGCGATAGTTGGGGGCGAACACCTATTATTATTGGTAAGAAAGACGGTGCCTATGCTGCATCGAGCGAGTCGACCTCATTCCCCAACCTCGATTTCGAGGTGGAGTATAATGTAGGACCAGGTGAGATCGTTAAGATAACAGCCGACAGTATGGAGCAGATTCGTCCTGCCAACAAGCGTATGCAGGTGTGCTCATTCCTGTGGGTATATTATGGTTTCCCTACTTCTACTTACGAGGGACGCAATGTAGAGGAAGTGCGATTCAAGAACGGCTTTAACATGGCCAAGACCGACGATGTGGAGGTAGACTGCTGTAGCGGTATTCCTGACTCAGGCACAGGTATGGCAATGGGATATGCAGCAGGCAAGCAGGTGGCTTATCAGCGTTGCATCGCCAAGTACACACCCACATGGCCACGCTCCTTTACACCTTCCAACCAGGCTATGCGCTCGTTGGTAGCTAAGATGAAACTCATCCCCAACAAGGATATGCTCAAGGGCAAACGTGTGCTCTTCTGCGACGATAGTATTGTGCGTGGCACTCAGTTACGCGACAATGTGAAGGTTCTTTTCGAACAAGCAGGTCTCAAGGAGTGCCATATGCGTATTGCTTGTCCTCCACTGGTTTATGGATGTCCCTTCATCAACTTTACCTCATCTAAGAGCGATATGGAGCTCATTACTCGTCGCATCATCGAGAAGTTTGAAGGCGATGCCAACAAGAACCTCGACAAATATGCCACCACAGGCTCACCAGAATATGAGCGAATGGTGGCAGAGATAGCTCAACAGTTGGGATTGACCTCCCTGAAGTTCAATACCATCGAGCAGTTGATAGAGGCTATCGGACTGCCCAAGTGCCAAGTCTGCACCCACTGTTTTGATGGAAGCAGTAAGCACTCACTGGAGCAGTTGGCCGACGAAGAGGAAGCTTAGTTGAGGAATCCCAACAAAGCTCCTGCGGCTACGGCCGACCCAATGACACCTGCTACGTTAGGCCCCATGGCATGCATCAGTAGGAAATTGTGTCGGTCGTATTCCAAACCCAAATTGTTGGAGATACGGGCGCTCATAGGTACGGCGCTCACTCCAGCATTTCCTATCAAAGGATTCAGTTTCTTGCCCTTTGGCAAGAACACATTCATCAGTTTTACAAATAATATTCCGCTTGCCGAGGCAATGATGAAAGCCAAGGCTCCGAGGGCAAATATCTTTACCGTGTTAAGGGTAAGGAACTCAGAAGCCTGCGTGGAACATCCCACAGTAAGTCCGAGCAGCATCACCACAATATCGTTAAGACTGCTTCCTGCTGTCTTGGCCAGACGTGTAGTCTTACCACTCTCTTTTAATAGGTTGCCAAAGAAGAGCATTCCCAAGAGAGGCAAACCGCTGGGCACGATGAATGTGGTGAGCAACAAACCAATAATAGGGAAGAGAATCTTCTCTGTCTGGCTTACCTTGCGAGCAGGTTTCATCTTGATAACTCGTTCGTTCTTAGTGGTGAGAAGGCGCATGAGAGGAGGTTGGATGACCGGCACCAGAGCCATATAGGAATAGGCACAAACGGCAATGGCTCCCATGAGATTAGGACTGAGTTTACTCGAAAGGAAGATGGCTGTAGGTCCATCAGCACCTCCGATGATGGCAATACCAGCTGCCTGGTTGGGCTCGAACCCCAAGGCCAAGGCTATCATATAAGCTCCGAAGATACCAAACTGCGCTGCAGCACCAATGAGTATCAGTTTAGGATTGCTGATAAGAGCAGAGAAGTCGGTCATGGCACCGATGCCCAAGAAGACGAGTGGGGGATACCATCCTTGTTTCACACCCTGATAGAAGATGTTGAGTACCGAGTTGTCTTCGTAAAGCCCAATCTCCAGTCCGGCATCAGCACGGAAGGGGATGTTACCCAAGATGATGCCTAAGCCTATCGGTACAAGGAGCAACGGCTCGAAGTCTTTACGTATGGCAAGCCAAATGCAAACGATTCCCACCAAAATCATGATGAGGTTTCCTGCTGTAGCATTGGCAAAGCCTGTATAGGTGAGGAACTCATGAAAGTTTTGTATGATGAAATCCATAATAATAAATCTTTTAGTTGGACGTGTTATGTGAGGGAATGAAATTGGGACAGCACTAAGCTATCGTTACCAACGTATCGCCTTCCATCACAGCATCACCCTTGTTTACGTTAATGCTTGCGATGGTGCCTGATGTTTCAGTTTCGATATTGTTTTGCATCTTCATGGCCTCGAGAATCACAACGGTATCTCCCGCGCTCACCTTGTCGCCCACCTTCACTTTTATGTCGTTGATAGTGCCTGGCAGAGGGGCAGTAACTGGTTTGCCAGCTGCGCTTGCTGGAGCCTTCTTGCTGGCTGCAGGTTCGGCATTGGCAGCTGTTGTTGCACTGCTGGGGCTTGTCTTGGCATTGTCGGCAGACGATGCTCCGCCCTTGTCACTATGTGCCTCATTCTCTATGCGGAACTTCTGCTTGACAGGTTGCTTCATCTCCACTTCGAAGGGAATGCCGTTGACGGTTACATGAGCGATATTGCCTTCTATATCTTGTATCTCTACTTCGTAGTCTACGCCTTTTACTTGATATTGGTATTTCATAATCTTTGCTTTTTTGAGAGGTTATTAATTCAGCTTTCGCAAATGGGGAAGGTAAAGAATTTAAAGAAGTTAGAGAAGTAAAGCCATATGCTTTATAGCTAAATTTACCACAAAAAAGGCTATTGGCTATAACTTCTAACGACCGAAAGGAGTGATAACTTCTTTAACGACTATAGCTTCTTTAACTACTATAACTTCCGTACATGCAAAACTTCAGTTATTAAAATCTCGGATCGTTCCATTTGGTTTGTTTCGGCTTAATGGTAATGATGCCCGATTCGATGTCATGAACATCCTCCAAGTATTCCTTGAGAGCCAACGAGATGACCGCCATATAGATTTCCTTGTCAATGCCTTTGGTGGTGAGACCTTCCTTGAGCATCACGTTCGTCTTATGGCCGAGTTCAGAAGTAAGTTCGATAGTCTTCTTACCTGTCTTATATAATAAGGTGGCGTGTCTTTCGGTAGCACGTGCCAAGCGTTGCTTGTGCTTCATATATGCGCCAAAAAGCCAGAAGAAAACAAAGAGCAGCGCCAAACAGGAGAAGACTATCCCCATAGAGAGAGCAGCAATGCCCAAGCCGTATGGGTCGGTCTTTTTAAGCATCTGCGACTTACTGAGACTGGTATCTTGAGGCAGATAACCAGGTGTGACATCCTTCAGCTCACATATCTTCCACGAGTCGAAGTCTTTGCTGAGAGCATACGATTGATTGGCTGTCAACCAAGGAATACTGATGGAGTCGATCAGGTCGACAGCATTGCCATCGTATAGAGCTATCCAGTTGTTTTTATCATGGAAAGCATCTGCGATTTCCTTAAGTGGCACCAGTCCGAGTTTTAAGTGGAAAGGTCCATTGCCCTCACTCAGCCATCTATAGTGTCCCTTCCCCTTAGGGAAACAGTCGGGACAAGTCTTTTCTGAGTCTTCCTTCCAGAAATAGCGGTCGTAGATCATCACGCTTTTCTTTCCAGCTAACGTTGTGCGAGGTTCATTGTTTGGTAGGGGAGACATGAGTTTACGCCGCTCTTCGGGCGACATATTCTTGTCGAGTACACGACGGTCGGTAGTGAGAAACATGCCCCGAATGTTATAGGTGGTGAACGAAGCGTTCGACAGCTCCACCCATGCTTTGTGAGCACCATACTCATCTACAATGCTTGCCTGATTGTTGATCATGACCTCCGTTATTCGGATACTCTTAGCCCCTTGTGCCCAAGTGGACAAGGCGGCAACAACAAACATACTGAGTATGAATCCATATTTCTTCATAGGCATACTTTTTGAGGGTTTGTGTATCAATAGGTATTACAGCCTCAAAGATACGAAGAAATTTGGAATAAGGCACAAAAAAAGTGCACATTTTTTTGTAAATGTGCACTCCTTTTATAATTTATAAATTTTCGTTTATAAAAATTTATTCTTTCTAAGTATAAAGAGAATAAGGAAGTGTTACTCCCTGTACCCATCCTTCTTATCAGCCTCCGCAGAAGAAAAGTACTACGATCTGCGCAGAGAAGATTCTGAGGAACATACTGAGCGGATAGACAGTAGAATAACCCACAGCAGGTGCCTCCTTAGAGCAGGAAGCGTTGGCATAAGCCAGTGCAGGAGGGTCGGTGTAAGTACCGGCTATCATACCCATAATGGTGAAGTAGTTGAACTTATACTTCAGTCGGGCTATGGTGCCCACAATGAGGATAGGAATAATAGTAATCAAGAAACCCGTATATACATACTTGATACCATCGCCTTGCACTACAGTGTCCCAGAAACCAGCTCCAGCCTTAATACCGACACTCGCAAGGAAGAGCACAAGTCCTATCTCTCGAAGCATCATATTGGCTGATGTGGTGGTGTAAGTCACCAACTTAAATCGATAACCGAAGCGACCTATCAAGATGGCAATGATCAGTGGACCACCGGCAATACCCAACTTCAGCGGAACAGGCATTCCAGGGATGGCGAATGGAAGACTACCAAAGATAATACCCACCATGATACCAACGAAGATGGTAGCGATGTTAGGTGCATCAAGACGCTTCACAGAGTTACCCATAATCTCGGCAACACGATTGACATTCTCTTCAGGACCCACAACCAACACCTTATCACCCACATGGAAATGGTGGTTGCGACCTGCGAAGATATCCATACCCTGGCGTGAGATACGAGTCACGTTGACACCATATACGCTTGAGAAGTGCATCTTGCCAAGCGTCTTACCATTCATCTCAGGACGGGTCACGATGATACGACGTGATACAAAGTGCTGAACTTCATCCTTCTCGCGATCCCATTCTGCTTCAATCTCAGGACCGATAAAAGCCTTGATAGCTTCAGCATCAGCCTCGGCACATACCACGAGGAGTTCGTCGCCGACCTCGAAAGTAGTCTGACTATTAGGAATACTCACCTCACCCTTGTGCAGCAGTCGCGAACAAACAATGTCACGATTGAGGAACTCGGATACCTGTCGTAGAGTACGACCAGCGATATACGCATTCTCCACACGCAAATGCATATTGTGAGCCTTGGCATGAGGGTTGGCAGCATCTTCTTCGTTCAACTTTTCTTCTTCGTCGGCAGTATTTACCTTACAGATGTATTTGATGAGGATGGTGGCACCAATAATACCTACTACACCCAGTGGATAAGCACAAGCATAACCATTAGCAATGCTTGGAGCACCATTAGGGAAAATGCTGATCAGCGCTTCATTGGCAGCACCAAGACCAGGGGTGTTGGTAACAGCTCCATAGAGTGTACCCACCATCATAGGAAGGTTATTGGGATTGCTGGTGTCGAAGAAGATGTAGTAGCAAGCGAACATCACACACACATTGAGGAATATCGCTGTAGTAGAAAGCAAGTTGAGTGTTACACCGCCCTTCTTGAAACTCTCGAAGAAGCCTGGTCCCACCTGCAGACCTATCATGAAGACAAACAGAATAAGTCCGAAGTCCTGTATGAAGGTCAAGATTTCCTTAGGTCCAGTAAAGCCTACATGTCCTGCCAAGATACCAGCAAAGAGCACGAAGGTAACACCTAATGAAATGCCACCAATCTTAATCTTACCCAAATACACGCCGACAGCTATGACGATAGCATAGAGTAGGGCGATATGAGCCACAGAATTGGTGTTTGTAAAAAGGTTGATAATCCAATCCATTTATCTATCTTCTATATAAAAAATGTTTATTTCCGGTTTTTAGTAGGGGTGAATAAAAAAGGAAAAATCGGGGACACTCTTTTAGGGTGCCCCCGACTTAGAAGTGTTTGATATATTGAAACCTATTGAATGCAATAAATCAATCCTTCGTAACAACCACAACATTGATGGATGTATCATTGTTCACCCATCAAGGAGTGTATGTGTACGAATCTCCTTTCAGATGAATTACTTCTCGATAGCTGCTACACCTGGCAATACCTTACCCTCGATAGCCTCGAGCAGAGCACCACCACCTGTAGAGATGTAAGATACCTGATCAGCCAAACCGAACTTGTTGATACAAGCTACAGAGTCACCACCACCGATGAGTGAGAAAGCACCCTCCTTGGTTGCCTCAGCAATAGCATCAGCGATAGCCTTAGAACCACCAGCGAAGTTATCAAACTCGAAGACGCCAGCAGGGCCATTCCAAAGGATTGTCTTAGCACCCTTGATGGCAGCAGCGAAAGCCTTGCGAGTGTCAGGACCTGCGTCCATACCTTCCCAGCCCTCAGGAATATCGTTAGATGGGCAAACCTGAGTATTGCAATCGTTCTTGAAAGCATCACCACAGATAGAGTCTGTGCCGAGCACGAGGTTTACACCATTCTCCTTAGCCTTCTTGATAACGTCGAGAGCTACATCGAGCTTGTCATCCTCGCAGATAGACAAACCAATCTTGCCACCGAGAGCCTTAGAGAATGTATATGTCATACCGCCACAGAGAATCAAGTTGTCAACCTTAGTCAACAGGTTCTCGATAATACCAATCTTGGTAGAAACCTTAGAACCACCCATGATAGCAGTGAAAGGACGCTTGATGTTGCCGAGTACTGCGTCAACAGCCTTTACCTCCTTCTCCATCAAGAAGCCGAGCATCTTGTGGTCCTTGTCGAAGCTGTCAGCAATAACAGCAGTAGAAGCGTGCTTACGGTGAGCTGTACCGAAGGCATCCATAACATAAACATCAGCATAAGAAGCCAACTTGGCAGCAAACTTCTTCTGACGTTCCTTCATCTCAGCCTTAGCAGCATCAAACTCTGGAGTACCCTTCTCTACGCCAACAGGCTTGCCTTCCTCCTCTGGATAGAAGCGAAGGTTCTCGAGCAGAAGAGCCTCACCTGCCTTCAGAGCAGCAGCCTCTGCATCAGCATTGCCACAGTCCTTAGCAAACTTAACCTCAACACCGAGCGCCTCTGATACGTTCTTTACAATCTGTGAAAGAGAAAGCTCTGGCTTAACTTTGCCCTTAGGTTTACCCATATGGCTCATCATGATGAGCGCACCACCATCGGCAAGCACCTTCTTCAGTGTAGGAAGGGCACCGCGGATACGAGTGTCGTCTGTTACATTACCATTTTCATCCAATGGCACGTTGAAATCAACGCGTACGATTGCCTTGTGACCGGCAAAGTTAAAATCTTCGATCTTCATTTTACCTAACGTTTTTATTATTAGTTATTTAATTTCTCTCTATATGAAAATAGGTGTTTTAGTCTTGGCACTATTAGCATGAAAAGAGCCCATTGGCATAACATTTCTTTTACCATAGAACCACTGCTGAAAACTGTAGGCAAAGGTATGAAAAATAACTGAATGTTGCAAATTTTGCGCTCGTTTTAAGTATTTTTTTTATCCAAGAGGGTAGTAATGTAATATCGGCTTTACAAAAATGTAACCTTTTGACAGAAAATCATGGCGATTATTTGGCAAAAGTAAAAAAATAATGTACCTTTGTATGGATTTTAAAATGTATCATTATAAAACATAAAACTATAGAATCAATACGCATTTATAGCTTATGGCAAAAGACAAGATAGCTTATGTTTGCAGCCACTGCGGACAGGAATCTGCCAAATGGATAGGCAAATGTCCAAGTTGCGGTCAGTGGAACACATTCAAGGAGATTCGCATCGCCAGCGATACGGGCTCGCAGGCAGCTCGTCAGGCAGGGCTCAGCATGCGCCACGGTGGAGCAGCAACCATGTTTGGCGGCAATCATAGCGATGGAGGCGCTAAGCCTGTTTGTCTGCGCGACATCTCAGCCCACGACGAACCACGCATAGACATGCACGATGGTGAGCTAAACCGCGTGTTGGGTGGAGGATTAGTGCCTGGCAGCATCACGCTTCTGGGTGGTGAACCAGGCATCGGAAAGAGTACCCTCACGCTACAGACCATCCTTCACATGCCCGACCGCAAGGTGCTATATGTCAGTGGCGAAGAGAGCGCTCATCAAATCAAGCTTCGAGCCGACCGTTTGGCTTCTTCGTTCATCGACGGAGAGGACATGGCTGATGGCAAGTCTTCACTCGACCACATCTCCATTCTTTGCGAGACAGCCTTAGAGAAAATATTTTCTCATATCCAGGAACTGGCTCCAGGACTGGTAGTTATCGACTCCATACAAACGATATCCACCGATGAAGTAGAGAGCTCTCCTGGCAGCATCTCACAGGTAAGAGAGTGTGCTGCTGCCTTGTTGCGATTTGCCAAGACCAGTGGCATACCCGTGATTCTCATCGGTCACATCAACAAGGAGGGAACATTAGCAGGCCCTAAAATCTTGGAACATATCGTCGATACAGTGGTACAGTTTGAGGGCGACCAGCATTATATGTATCGCATCCTGCGAAGCATCAAGAACCGATTTGGTAGCACCTCAGAGTTAGGCATCTATGAGATGCAGCAGGGAGGTCTTCGCCAGGTTAGCAATCCCTCAGAACTCTTGCTTACCGACGACCACGATGGCCTGTCGGGAGTAGCCATCAGCAGCGCCATCGAGGGTGTTCGCCCCTTCTTGGTAGAAACGCAAGCTCTTGTTTCTACAGCAGCATACGGCACACCTCAACGCTCTGCCACAGGTTTCGACCAGCGCAGGCTCAACATGCTACTGGCAGTGCTCGAAAAACGTGTGGGCTTCAAGTTGATGCAGAAGGATGTGTTCCTCAACATAGCCGGTGGGTTGCGAGTCACCGACTTAGCCATGGACCTCAGCGTTATAGCAGCAGTGCTTAGTAGCAATGTAGACACGCCCATAGAGGCAGGATGGTGTATGGCAGGCGAGGTGGGACTGAGTGGCGAGGTTCGTCCTGTAAGTCGCATCGAACAACGCATCGCTGAAGCCGAGAAGTTGGGCTTCCATGACATCATCATCCCTCGATACAATTATCATTCGCTCGACAAGTCGAAGTTCAGCATCAACATTCATCCTGTGCGCAAGGTAGAGGAAGCGCTTCGCTGCCTGTTTGGTTAATGTTCTACGGGAAGATGGGAGTTGAATCAAAGAGTTAAATCAAGAAGTTAAGGAGTTAAGGAGTTATCGCTCCCTACGGTAGCTGAGGAGTTAAGACAATAGTCTTTTTGCGTATTTTTTAAGCAGTAAAACATACGTCTTAACTCCTTAACTCCTCATTTCTTTAACTCCTTTAACTTCTGAACATACGAGACATGAATAAAGAATATAAAACAGAAAAAGAGATTATAAATATGAAAGATTCAGTAATTATCGTCAGCGGTGGCATGGACAGCATCACACTGCTTTATGACAAAAAGGATGAGATTGCCTTAGGTATTAGTTTCAACTATGGAAGCAATCACAATGCACGTGAGATTCCTTATGCCCAAATGCACTGCGAGCGTTTAGGCATCAAGCATATCACCATCGACTTAGGGTTTATGCATCAGTATTTTAAGAGTTCGCTTCTTGATGGTGCCGACGCCATTCCCGAGGGACATTATGCCGACGAGAATATGAAGTCGACGGTAGTGCCTTTCCGCAATGGCATCATGCTCAGCATTGCCATCGGCATTGCCGAGAGCAATAACCTGAAGAAGGTTTATATAGCCAATCATGGTGGTGACCATACCATCTATCCCGACTGTCGCCCAGAGTTTATCTCTGCCATTGACGAAGCTGCCCAAGCAGGAACTTTTGTCGATGTACACGTCTGTGCGCCCTATACAAGTATCACCAAGTCGGATATTGCTCGCATAGGCAAGAAGTTGGGTATAGACTATACCGAGACATGGAGTTGCTATAAAGGTGGCGAGAAGCATTGCGGCAAGTGCGGCACTTGCGTGGAGCGTAAGGAGGCTCTTGCAGAAGCGGGCATCGCAGACCAAACAGAGTATGAGTCCTAAGATAAAGGAGTTAAAGAATTGAGGAGTTAAAGAAGTTAAAGGAGTTATGGAGTTAAGACGTATGTCTTGCTGCTTAAAAAATACGCAAAAAGACTATTGTCTTAACTCCATAACTCCTTTAACTCCTTAGCGACCATAGGGAGCAATAAATCCTTATCTTGAAACAGCTTGCAAGCGAGCAATATATTTACCTAAGATATCAAATTCGATATTGACAATAGAGCCAACTTCAATATCACAGAAATTGGTGTGATCGTGCGTATAAGGGATGACAGCCACGGTGAAGGTGTTGTCGGTAGGCTCACACACGGTGAGCGAAACTCCATTCACTGTCACCGAACCCTTATCGACAGTGAAGTAACCCTTGCGAGCCATCTCACGATCGAGTTTATACTCGAAGGTGTAATAAGTAGACCCATCAGCATCACGCTTCTCAATACACTTAGCAGTTTGATCCACGTGTCCTTGCACGATATGACCATCCAGGCGCCCATTGAGCATCATGGATCTTTCCACATTCACCTTGTCGCCCACCTGCAGAAGTCCGAGGTTAGACCGGTCGAGTGTCTCTTTCATGGCAGTCACCGTGTAGGTATTTCCCTCTAAGGCCACCACCGTAAGGCACACACCATTGTGAGCCACACTCTGATCGATGCCCAGTTCGCCAGCAAAGGGACAATCCAAGGTGAGGTCAATGTTCTCCTTATCTCTTTTCACAGCCACGACAGTAGCCATGTTTTCTATGATTCCGCTAAACATGATGTGAAGTAATAATTTTTAAAAGATGAAAGTTTTTCAAATGTCGATTCTTCTAAATCCAAATAGACGAGTCGCAATAAAAAACGTAAAAAAGAAGTATAAAATCAGTTGTATATATAAAAAAGAAAGGGTCGCCCGATGATGTGATGAAACTCCGAACTTAGCAATAAGTTTGAGAGCTCCCTGCTTTTGTAATCCACTGGCTTTGCAGCTTCACCGAACGAAGTCCGGCTTATTGTGGCCCGCCATAGGCAAGAGAAGTCTTCTCGGTTTCATGATTTGTAATGTGATGAGTATCCCAATCTAACCGAAACGACCCTTATGTATATGCAAAGATACTGCTTTCTTCTGATGTTGCCAAATTTTTTGGCATTTTTTTTACATAGCAAGCAATATCGTCTACAACATTCCTTTCGATGATGGCAGTTCATAGTGATAGATATCTCTTTTCACCGCCATTTTGAGGGAACGTGCGAGTGCCTTGAATATGCCTTCTATCTTGTGGTGCTCGTTCTCACCCTCAGCCTGGATGTTGAGGTTCATCTTGGCAGCATCGCTAAGACTCTTGAAGAAATGCTTAAACATCTCTGTGGGCATTTCACCCACCTTCTCTCTACGAAATTCCGCATCCCAGACCAGCCATGGCCGTCCACCAAAGTCGAGAGCCACCTGGCACAGGCAGTCGTCCATAGGCAGGCAATAGCCATAGCGCTCAATACCTCTCTTGTCACCTAAGGCCATGAGCAAACATTCGCCCAGCGCAATACCCGTATCCTCGATGGTGTGATGTTCGTCGACGTAGAGGTCGCCCTTGGTGTGAATAGTGAGATCCATCATGCCGTGCTTACCTATCTGTTCGAGCATATGGTCGAAGAATCCCAGTCCTGTATTGATGTCACAATGTCCCGAACCGTCGAGATTCACCTTGATATATATATCGGTCTCCTTAGTGGTGCGTTTCACCTCAGCAGTTCTGTCACCAGCGAAGAGGATTTCGGCTATCTTGTCCCAGTCCATACCATCTTTGCCCAATATCAGACTCTTGCATCCCAAGTTTTGAGCCAACATAGCATCCGTCTCCCTGTCACCAATGACATAGCTGTTTGACAGGTCGTAATTAGGATTGTCGATATAGTGGGTGAGCATACCTGTACCAGGCTTTCTCATGGGGGAGTTGTCTTCGGGAAAGTGTCGATCTATCAACTGTTCCTCAAAGTGAACACCTTCGCTCTCTAATGTCTGGATGATGAAGTTGTGAACGGGCCAAAACGTATCTTCAGGGAAGGAGTCAGTACCCAGTCCATCCTGATTGCTCACCATGACAAGTTGAAAGTCCGTATGCTGTGCTATAAAGCTCAGATTTCTCATTACCCCCTTTGTAAAGACGAGCTTCTCGAAGCTGTCAATCTGTTCATCCTCAGGTTCCTTGATCAGCGTTCCATCACGATCAATGAATAGCAGTCTGGTTTGTTTCATTTTATTATATTTATGTTGAATGATTATATTTTCGGGAAGGTAGGCTTATGCCTCTTGCACCTCGTAGGTCTCCAGGTGGGAGATTTCCTTTTTCTTCATCTCGTCATTCTGGATACTTCCATAAAGATAGACGTAAGAGATGTTTAACCAGCAAACGACATAAGTGAAGACGAAAAACAGAAGCGTCGTTGCAGAGATAAAAAGGGGAGTGAAATAGGCGGGTGTACCCACAGGATCGCCTTCGAGAGTGCCCAGTTGCGCCATGACTTGTGCCCCAATAAGAATACCTAAAGGAATGTAAATCACGATGCCCACTACGCAAACGATCAGGAAAGCCAAGACACCCATATTGAAGATGGCTCCAAAATGACGCAAACCACACTTAAAGGAAGTCCACAGCCTACACTTCTCGTCTTTCTGTCTCAGCATATAGTGGGGAGTCATGTATGCCAAGGGCAAAACGCCTATCAACAAGACGAAAATAGCCACTACCGCTGCTGCCATCACCAGGAGCGAGTCAACAAGCGAAGCAGAGGCTATGCTGAATCCTGTGAGGCTGACGACAAGACCTAAAAGGAAGGCTGCGATAAAAGTAAAAACAAAAGCGATGAGAGCAGAGAAGAGTTGGAAAACAACAAATCGCTTTAAAGTCCTTGCAAAAGGCATTTGCGTGATCCATCGCCACACGGTAGCCCCCATCAAGAAAGAAGCCCCGATAGAACCTAAGTAGACACAAGTTTGCAACACGAATGACAACATCATGTTCTCTTCTCCCCAGTCGTGAAGCATCTTGTTGGGGCTTCTCAAGAATACCGTCAAGGCCATAAAGAAAGCATAAAGCATAAAAGCCCACCAAGTGTGTTTCAGCAAGTCTTTTGCATTGTTTGTCATCAACTTGTAAGACTCATACATACAAGCTGTTACACTGCGATGTTTCAACAAATCATTTATTTTCATTTTTACTCCCTTTCCTTATCATTCTTCATTCTTCACTCTTCACTCTCTACTTTTCACTCTCCTGAACTCCGCACACGTAATAGCCGTAGCAATAGCCACATTCAGACTATCCGCAGTGGCTCGTCCAGACGGAAAGTTAGGAATAAGCAATCGTCTGTTCACCCGTTGAGTAAGTTCGGGCGAGATGCCTTTACCCTCGTTACCCATCACGATAAACCCGCGATTATCGAGTTGCTGACTATAGAGGTTCTCACCATCAAGCAGCGTACCATAGACTGGCACGTCGGCAGGCAAGTTGTCGAAGAGAGCCTTCAGGTCACCATACTGGACTTTCACTCTGGCAATGCTTCCCATGGTGGCTTGCACCACTTTAGGATTATACACATCGGCAGTATCAGCAGTGCAGTAAATATGCTCTATACCAAACCAGTCGGCAATGCGGATTATCGTACCCAGATTGCCAGGGTCTTGCACACCATCGAGTGCCAGGTTGAGTAGGGAAGTGTCCACCTTATCGGGCGAGAACTCCCTGTCTTCACTCTGATCGAAGACGGCAAGCACCTGTTGCGGATGCTGCAAGAAGCTCACTTTTCTGAGTTCTTCCTCATCCACGCAGACCACCTCCGTCTCAGTCGCCAACACCCTGCCTTCCAACCACTCTTCAGTAGCCACGATAAGCGATGCAGGCTGCAGCTCCAGGAGGTCGTCGACAACCTTGTGTCCCTCAGCCACAAACTTACCTTCCTTATTGCGGTTTTTCTTCAGTTCGAGCGACTTGATATATTTAATCTTATTCTTGCTAATCATCGTCTGTTCTAAAAATTACCATGCGACAGGTTACTGTTCGAAGGTCAGCTTTTCGAATGCAAACCTCACTCCACGTTCCCCATAACTCACCTGTCCGCAGAGGCAGAACCCCATGGAGGAGAGCAAGTTGATCATGGGCAAATTATCGTAGTTGGTGTCCACCTTGATGCTTGGCACGTGTTCCACCTCACACAGGCTACATACCTTGTTGATGAAGATGCGGGCATATCCCTCTCTCTGCAGTTCGGGAAGGGTGGCGAAGCGATGAATGACATAATAGTTGCCATGGGTGATCCATTCACCTTGCAGCACATCATAAGTAGGTTCACCATTCAGCATTACAGCCCCATATACAGCTATCTTGTCGTCAACGGTCAGCACATACGCATTCCCATTATTGATATCGTCGAGAATACACTGTTTGGAAGGATAGTCTTCAGTCCATTGATGCCGTCCCGACTCTATCATCTGCTCTCTTGCCTCATTGATGACTCGCCAACACTCATCAAAATCCTTCATGAAAGCTGGTCTAAAATCAATTTTCATGCTGTATTATGTTGTTTTTAGAAAGTTATTCCACTAAACATTTATCCAATTCTTGGCAAATGGCCTCTTTCTGCAGGTGCTGACCGATGAAGACAATCTTGATCATTCTGTCACCCACCTTGTCGTCCCATTCCTTTCTCAGCTGCTCCTCGCGTTGCAACAGTTCGTCGAGCTGCTCTTGAGGCATCGTGGCTATCCACTGTCCGGCTTGCTTCACCGTCTTCTGCCTACCCGCCTGTTCGAAGACATAACACATGTCTCGCTCATCGGCGAAATAACAAATACCTTTGGCTCTTACCACGTCACGTGGCCATTTGCGTGCCACAAAGTCATCGAAGAGTCCCAGGTCGAAGGGCTTACGTCTATAGTAAACAAAAGTACCAATACCATATTCCTCTGCCTCACCTTCTTCGCCATGGTCGTGGTCGTGGTGATGATGGTGGTGGTGATGATGCTCGTGCTCATCGTGGTCGTCATCCTCGTCATGATCGTGATGGTGGTGATGCTCCTCGTGATCGTCATCCTCATCATTCTCCTCCTGTTTGCGTTCAGCCTCTATCTCCTGAATCCATCCAGCCGAAGTAGCCACGCTCTCCCAGTCAAACTGATGCGTGTTTACGATCTTGTCAAGGTCTACATCGCCATAGTTACATTCATAAATATCAGCCTTAGGCTGTATGGCACGAATGATATGCTTCAGGTTGTCCAGATCCTTAGTCTCTACCTCAGCAGCCTTGTTGAGCAAGATGATGTTGCAGAACTCTATTTGCTGAATCACGAGAGAAGCCAAGTCTTCCTCGTCAATATGGTCTTTCATCAAGTCATCGCCCCCGGCAAACTCATCTTTCATGCGCAGTGCATCTACCACAGTCACAATGCTATCAAGTCTCAACACACCATTTTTGATATATTGCGGACCGAGTGTCGGGATAGAGCAGATGGTCTGTGCGATAGGTGCAGGCTCGCAGATGCCACTTGCCTCAATGACGATATAGTCGAATCTCTGCATATCGACAATCTCTCTGAGCTGTTCCACGAGGTCCATCTTCAGCGTACAGCAGATACATCCATTCTGCAGGGCCACGAGCGAGTCGTCTTTCTTACCGACAACGCCCCCTTGTTCGATAAGAGCTGCATCGATGTTTACCTCACCGATATCATTGACGATAACAGCAAACTTAATACCTTTTTCATTCGCTAAAATCTTGTTGAGTAGTGTTGTTTTTCCACTACCTAAATAGCCTGTAAGCAACAGGACTGGAATTTCTTTTCTACTGTTCATAGTTCTTATGTATATTACTTAGTTTGAATATTCTATCTTTTATCGACTGAAGTTTCGCATGTATGGAAGTTATATAGTAGTTAAAGAAGTTATCACTCCCTTCGGTCGTTAGAAAGTTATAGCCAATAGCCTTTTTGTTGTATATTTAGCTATAAAGCATATGGCTTTAACTTCTCTAACTTCTTTAAATTCTTTAACTTCCCCAATTGCGAAAATTGAGTTATCGATATGATTGATTATAATGATCGAGCGCCTTGTTCAAGAAATCAAGATATGCGTTGACATCCTCCTTGAAACTAAAGGCAGCCGTCAGAGGATTTCCCTCATTATCTACAGCCACATAGAAAGGCTGTGCATTCGCACCAAACTTGCAAGCTTGCAGATAGCTCCACTTGTCGCCCACAGTACGCAGAGTACGCTTCTCGCCATTGAAGTCTACCTCCATAGGTTGCTGGAGAGGCGTCTTGTCGTCTACATAGAGCGAGATAAGTACAAAGTCTTTCGTCAACTTATCAGCCACACTGGCATCCGTCCACACAGCAGCCTCCATCTTACGACAGTTTACACATCCGAATCCAGTGAAGTCGATGAGTACAGGTTTACCTTCTGCCTTAGCAGCAACCATACCCATTTCATAATCTTTATAAGCAGGCTCTACCGTCTTGCTGTTCAGATAGAAGTCTTGCGTGTTGATGGGGGGAGCAAAAGCACTCACAGCCTTACAGGGCGCTCCCCACAGGCCAGGCACCATGTATACAGCAAAAGCCAACGAGCACAGACCGAGCATGATACAAGGCACAGGCATCGGCTTGTCCAGTTCGCCACCTATAGCATCTACCTGGAATTTCAATTTCCCGATGAGATAAAGCCCCAAAGCACCAAAGATAACAATCCATAGCGACAAGAACACCTCACGATCGAGGATGTGCCATCCATAAGCCAAGTCGGCTACAGAAAGGAACTTCAGAGAGAAGGCCAATTCGATGAATCCCAACACAATCTTGACTGTCTCCATCCAAGAGCCCGACTTAGGGGCAGACTTAAGCCAAGAGGGGAAGAGAGCAAAGAGGGTAAAGGGCAAAGCAAGCGCCAAGGCAAATCCTAACATACCAATGGTAGGAGCAAGCCAATCGCCCGATGTAACCGTCTGAACCAAAAGCAGACCTATGATAGGCGCTGTGCACGAGAACGAAACCAATACGAGCGTAAAGGCCATCAAGAAGATAGAAATAAGACCTGTAGTGCTCGAAGCTTTACTGTCTACAGCATTTCCCCATCTATCAGGCAGTTTGATTTCAAACCATCCAAAGAAAGAGAAGGCAAAGACAGCAAGCAATACAAAGAGCACGATGTTGAAGACCGCACTCGTAGAGAGCGCATTAAGCGTACTTGGACCTGCTATTGCCGTAACAGCAAGACCGAGAGTGAGATAAATCACGACAATACTCAATCCGTAGGTGCAAGCATCTCTGATGCCCCTTTTCTTGTCGTCTTTAGCACGCTTCAAGAAGAAGCTCACCGTCATCGGAATGATAGGCCAGATACAAGGCATAACCAAAGCTAACAATCCACCAACGAGTCCCATCAAAAAGATATAGACGAGTGAGTGGTTAGCAATGTCGTTAGCTCCACCAAAGGCCTGAAGCTCTTTCACCACTGGTTTCCACAGTTCTGCCATATCCATTTGCCCTACAGTCTGAGCCAATGTCACACTATCCACACCATTCTGGGTCGTATCAACAGCAGAAGCCTGAGTAGCTTGCAGGAGCGCCAAGGAGTCGGCGGCATACTTTGCCTTCTTAGCAGCATCCATCTGCTGACGAGCCTGCTGCTCACTGGTAGCCTTAGCTTCTACGGCAGGCGCCTTACCTGTATGTTTGAAAACCACCTCACTGGGGGGCAAACAACTCTCATCATTGCATGCACCATACTCCAAATAAGCATCAATAACATACTGTGCTGCAACGAATTTCACCTTCTGCACGAAAGTAGCACTTCCCTCAAAGAAACGAAGCTTCATGCCAAACATATTGTCGTATTTAGACACCTCGTTGCCACGAGCTTGCAGCTTACCAACAAGCTCCACACCCTCCATCTTGTTGACATTAAATGTGGCTGAGATGGGGCCATCATTGCCTAACCCCGTAGAGTAGACGTGCCAACCTGGTTGTATTTTCCCACTGAAAATGATTTCAGCTTCGGCAGTGGCGTTGGTCTTCAACTGGCAGGAAAACTTAACAGGGCTAAGCATTTGTGCCTGAGCAATTACCACAACAAAAAGTAATTGCATAGCGATTAACATTCTTTTTATATTCATTTAAATCGTTTTTTATTTGTGTGCAAAGTTACTAATTTTAATTGAAATAGTAACATTTTAATGCGTAAAAATGACGAGTTAATGCGCAGCTTGCAAAAAGAACACACAAAACATACACACATGACGACAATACTTGATGAATTTCGGTCATTAAGGTTATTAGGTCATTAAGAATTTTGGACTTTTTTCCGCTACGTATAAATAATATAAATATGTAAATATCCATATTATATACGTAGATTTTTGCATTTTGCCGAAATCAAAATGACCTTAATGACCATGCCCAAAATGACCGCAGCGTTTAGTAAGGCTTCTCATTATAGTGTTACGAAAAAGACAAGTTGAATATTGACGGGTAACGCTGATAATCAATGTGTTAAGCATATTTTAAAGTTCATTTTGAAGCCTGAGGAAAACAAGAAATTATTAACTCGATTTACAAACACACAAACACACACAAAGCTATGATTAACTATTCTGTTTACATGATGTCAAACCCTATGGACAAGTGCGCAGCTGCCAAGGCGCAGGTGAGCAAGGGCACTGAAAGTTCGGAGCCGTGTTCACCGCATTGCAGATTAAGGCCGTCAAGCAGCAGGCTGCATAGCTCGATAATTATATTTACGGAGCTGCACGAAAATAAAATCGAGAGCCACAGGACGTATATTCTCAGGAACAACACTCAGCACTTCGCATTTGGCGAACTCCCCAGTGCAGGGTCAGCGGATTTTTCCGGTTGGTAACACCATATGTTAGG
>ULTW01053283.1_pt1 | contig 36900 bp, 32 predicted proteins | sample 1957961 | NCBI WGS metagenome assembly ULTW01 (sample SAMEA4835744, study PRJEB28245) | human gut metagenome | biome: gut microbiome; material: fecal sample | place: Denmark | collected 2008 | reverse complement strand
CCCTTAAGGGTAAGGGAGGACGGGTGGGTTTTCGAAAAAGAAGTATTAGAAGAAGCTTTAAACCTTTCAATAAGTTCTTTTCGTAAAGAACTTGGCGTTTTACTATCAATAGCAACAGCCGCTATGCCGTGTTCTCTGTAGAACTCGGCAATAGCATTAGCATGACTGATATTGATGGCATACACGATGCCCTTCCTGTCTTTGCCATACTTCTCAAAACTTTTATAAAGCCTTTCAATGCTCGGTTTCTTGTTCAAAACCCGATCCATCTCCTTGTTCTGATAATCACCATCTGCTCCTCGCTTCTGCAAGGAATCAATGAGCCCTTGCGTCACACCATCCGATTTGATGCTCACAAAATCGTATGTTGCCAATCTTCCCTTGCTGATAAATTCAGGAACACTCCACGACTGCACCAAGACATCAAACAGATCAGTGAATCCCTTACCATTCAATCGGCAAGGAGTAGCCGTCAGTCCCAGGAACTTAGCTTTCGGGAATCTCTCCCACATTTCCTTGTAAGTCTTGGCAAGGGCATGGTGCGCCTCGTCAATCACAATCATCCCCGGTTCTTCCTCTATCTCGTCATAGTGTTTCGACAACCATTGTATCGACACCGCCTTGATAGGAACATTGAATGCGCTAGCCGACAAACAATCTGGCGAGACCTTTGATGGTCCGCCAACCTTAGAGCGAAGCGGTTCCGAGCACCGAGTAGGGCGGTTTCCTCCCTCTCCCCTGAGGGTGAGAGGGTCGGGGTGAGAGGTGGAGCCCTCTTTAAGGGTAAAGAGGGACGGGGTGATTTTCGAAGAATTGACAGGGTGGTTCGAAAAATCCTCTTTTATGGTAAGGGAGGACGGGTGGGTTTTAGAAAAAACTCTTTGAATTGTTTCTCGAATCTGAGAAACCAACTCCCTTCTATGGGCAACAATCCAAACATGACAATTAGAATGTTCCCTCAAAAAAGATTTTACGACCGAAGCGAGTAGAACCGTTTTTCCCGTACCAGTTGGCATTTGTGCCATCACGGACCGATGAAGGCGCATCGCCTTCTCAATCCGTTCCTTCATATCCTCTTGGTAATCAAATAACTTTATTTCTTTCATTCAAAAGAGATTATTTCTTCAATAGATTCTCAACATCCTTGATGGCTTTATCAAGGTCAAAAGCCCCTTTGCCTTTGAAAATTTCCCAACCATAAGACTTCAATTGCTTCAGCATCTTCACAAAGGCTTCTCGCCAGTTGGATGGGGCGTGTTTTCGCAACGGAGCAAATCCGTTGATATATATCGTAATAGAAAGGCACCTCAACCCGTAAATCCATAGTAGGATAATGCTGATGCTGCCATCTCTCTGCAAATTCTTCTCTTGTCATTCCGCGAAATAAGCACTAAACATTCAACATTACTACAGGATGCTTCCCAAATAGCTCTTGAAATAATATCTGTCGGGATAATCCGCAATTAGCTGTCTGATACCATTTTGATTATCTTATCCACGGCAGCAGACTTCCTCATCACGCGCTCTATTTGTCCCAACAGCCAGTTGAACTCCTTTGGTTTTTCCTTGAGCAGAGCCAATCTCTTGATGTCCTTGAATAGTATCTCACCCACAAAAGCATGGTCTTGCTTGGGTACATATTTGATATATTCCGGATACAGTTCCCATAGGTTCCAATGCTTATGCCCAAACATATCTTTGAGCAAGTCCAACCGTTCCTCCTTGATGAGGATCTTAGCTTCAGCATCCTCATAGTCATGCTCCCAATCGGGCATTTTCCAAAGCTCATCAAAGAAGGCTGGCCATTCATTTCTGTCTATCACCTCTTTCAGAGCCTCGTAATATTTGATTCGATACCCACTGACGATAAATCGTTTCTTGCATTCTTCTATCAGCCATTCCTTGTCACCTGACAGTTTCAATGCTTTCACCACTTTATCCTCCCATTTTTTAGAGTAGGAGTGAAAGTCATCCTTGTTATCGTCTATCACCTCAACTGCCTTCTTATACTCACCCCATTCAATGAGGCTGTCGATATAATGGTCACGGATATTCTCATCATCACGCTTCTCCCACATCAGCTTCTCTGCCTTTGCACGTTTCCCATGCGCTGCCCAGTAATCCGTCTTTTGGATGTAATAGCGATAATGGAAGTACTTATCTTTCTTGTTTTTCAGTCGCTTGCTGATATGAACCAGATACGCCTTTTCATCATCACCGCAAAGCAACGGCATTGCCTCATCCACAAACCACTCAAAGCGCATGAAATAGTTGTCGCCAATTTCCTCACATTGCTCTGCAATCTCTCCAAGCATACCCAATCGAGAATCCTCCTCTATCTCATCACTATTAATCAACAACTCCCTCACCATATCTGCCGACTGAGTGACAATGTCCTTCAATACCTTGTTTTCTTCTACCCACACATCATATCTGGCAGGAGTGTAAGCCAGATGGTCGTGCTTGAACTCTCGGCAAGTGATGGTCATCACATATCCAGCTATCAAGGCAGCATCAATCAGATTTCCTTTCTTCTTCATGCTCTTGGCCTTCCTCATCATTGCAGCCAGGTCTTGCTCTATCTTCCTCCAGTCCAATTGGGGTTGTCCGAATCGCTTGCCCAACACACCAGCATGGGCAAAGCAAGCCTCCACCTGCTCCTTGTAGTTACCACGCTCCGGCTTCCAATATTTTTCCACCAAAGCGGTAGCGAAGTCCTCATGCGTAGCGGCATACTGCCACACAAAAGCTTTCATCTCCTTGCCCGATATTTTCGAGAGTACTTTATCTATCTTGTCTATTTGAGTGTTTGTGTTCATAATAATACTTTAATACTAAGAAAAGTAGGAAACAAACGGTTTTATATTATCTACTTTTTCATTATTGCCATTATCTATACCTAAATGCATATTTTTGATACACAACATTTTACAATCTGATTTCCAATAAATGTTGGCTAAAACTATACATGAAAACAATGATAACTCATCAGGATCTCCATCTATATTTCTTAATTCTTCTTCTGTAAATAAACTCTTATTATCTACAACTTTCAAGAGTCCTAATCCAATATGAAATTGACTATTATTTATAATGTTTACATCCAAAAGATATTTGCGTATCCATTCTTGAGATGGTTTTAAGAATTCCAAATATGGTAAATAGTTATTTTCTAATATAAAAATATAGTCAGAAAGATATTTACTACCAGATTTGAAATTATAGATAGGAATATTTTCATATATATATTCTATATTATTTTGCTTCTTAAAATTATCATTCTTTCCAATATAATAATCCCAATATACACCAAAGGAAATTATAGTAAAACCATTGCTTTTCAATTTTAGCATATCAAAAACATCAAACAAATCTCGACTAGAGATATTAAGTTGTTTTGTTGCTTGTTGCAAGAATGTGGACGCAAAGTAATGAGAAAACTTATATATTACATTACCACTCATACTTGTATCTATATCCACATAACTTACAGATGGCTTATCAACAAAAGCCTGATTAGGATAAAAATGGCAGACTGAAGCATTTATACTATATCCTTTATTTTTATTACATTCTTGTATGTTACAAAACAGTTGATACTTATCAAGTTGAGAAAAAACTTCATTATATACGTCTTCTTTTAATTTATCAACTAAATCTTTATCATATGCTTGATTGACCCTCAAGTCTTTATCTGTTATATCCAAACGGCTTAAATAATCGTCAAAATAACAGTCCAAACATTTAACCTTTGTTTGATAATTTCTATTAATGCGATCTATTTCCGCAGATATGTTGTTAAAATCTATACATTTAAGAATATCTATTTTAGATTCCATCTGTTTTATGCGATTCTTAAGAGAATTTATGTTATCCCTTGCTTCCTGTATTTCCTTAGCATTCGAAGGAGCGCTGGGAAGTTCAAACACATATTCTACACCAAATGGATAAGAAGGCAAAGTATAAAGTCTATAAACCAAGAGAGCTATATATGTATTTGCTGCACCCAATATTTTTCCACCAGTGATACCTTTTAACTTCGGCATAGGATATCTCCTTTCTAAAAGGAACGGATACTCTTCATAGACTTTATTAAAATAAGAAAAAATGTCAATACATTCAGATAATGTGGATGATACTAATGGATATACAGGTGGTTGTGATTCTGTAAAACTCAATATCCTTTTCAATAAAGAGTATTTTCCCTGTTGAAGAAGCATTGCACCAAACATTATATGGAACTCCAAGAATCTCTTTTTCTCCTCATTATGTAGTTTAGACTCTTCTTTTGTATAATAAGTATTCGTCTGCGGATTAACATAATATTCAGAAATGTTACTCATGTAAAAGTCATATTTTTGGGATGCCTGTTCCCAATAATCCATCACCCATTCGTCTTTGCCATAAAATATCAGAAGTCTAAGACTCCTCCATAGTATAGTGTACGTATCTTCAGATATAAACCCATTAGGAAAAAGCATCAATGTAAGAAATGCATTTCCATTATTGACAGATAATGGTTCATTGTTTAACTTACACAAGTTATCAATAATCTTAGTAATTCCTTCATAAGCATAATCGTCATAGCGTACTACTGTTTTTTTATGCTTATCATGATAATCAGTTACATATTCTTTCCATTTGTCATATACATTTCTGGCAGCCTTTCGATTTGAAGAACAAAGTATATAATTTATCAGATCGACCCATTCCATAAAATGTATGGATGCATTTTCAGCAGACTTTCCAACTGCTTTCTTATAATCATTCCATATGTTCTCATGTAAGATTTCTGCATCATTATACATACGTATAATCTCAAACAAATAAAAGAAACATCCAATCAAAAATATGGTAGCAATAGTTTGAATCACTGTGTAAATATAGCAACAGTTTGATTGGTCTAAAAGAAAAGGATTGACCACATCAATTACCAAATTGATTACCAATAAGACATTGAACGTAGCAAAAGCCTTCTCGTTTTTTAACCTTTTAGTTAAAAGAGAAGAACCGTATTTGTCATCTATTCTTTCAATGCTGGCATTTATCTGGGGGTAAGCTATACCAAATATCGCAGCAACAATAGATAGCATTCCGCTATATGTGTAATTTGTAAAATCAAACATTATTTTTCTTTCTTAACTATTGCATCCAAAGTTTTCTTTATCGATCTTAATTCTGTAGCCCATAGAAAGAGTTGAGAATTCAAAGTATCAGTTTGTGACTCTATCTGCTGATTCATTTTCTTAAGTTCAAAATACTGTTTTTTATCTATTTCAAGTTTCATCGAATCTTGCATAGTTAAAAATGCTTCTAACTTTGTTTGCTTATCTTTGTTCTTTTTACTTTCAAAATAATTACACACCCCTAAAGAAACAACTATAATACTAACGAGTATGCAACAAACTCTGATATTGTATCTATATAGAAAGTGTATGCAATTCTTTAATTTATTTTTATCAATTTCCATAAGTCGCTTTTTCTGTCTTCTCTTTCTCTGCCATTTCTGCTATCATTTCCTTCACCAGATATGAGGCCTTAAAAAAACACCCCTTTTGCTTGGCTTTTTGAAACAGAAATTTATTGAATGGGACAACTTGATATTGTTCTTTACTATTTTTGTACGAGATGTATTCGTTGATAAGGACATCAAATTTTAATTTCTTGTCTACAAAAGCCTTCTCAAACATGATTAAGGTATCAATATTCACCATCAATACATCTTTCACGTGGATATTAGATGGTATATTCCGATTTCTTATTATTTCATGAAATCGGTTATTAAGGTAATAATTGAACCCCTCTATATCAAAACTACTATCGGAATAGACCAATATAGGATAGACTTGGAGCTTTTCTGAAACTCGCTCTTTACCTACAATATCAAAAAGATGCTTGTCTATATCATTTGCCAACTGTGTAATTCCCTTGGGACGACCTTTCTCATTTTCTACTAATTCATTCTCTACAGCCTTGATAATTGTATCATAATCTCCAGATGTCACAACTTTTCTGTTCAACTGTATATCCTTAAATTCAAACAAGAACACTCGCTGACCTTTATTAGCATAAAAATCTGGCAAACCATCACTGATTTTTGTCATATCCTCACCAGTTTTCTTTTCGTATCGTTTATCAGCTAAAATTCGGTCTATTACTTTATAAAATAGATATTGTTCAGTGAACTTCTGCCCTACAAGCTGCTTGATTTGCACATAGGCAGGTGTCTTCTTTGTGTCAATTAGTCCCTGATTTTCTAATTCTTTAGCCAAATCAAACAATAGTGAATGAAAGAACTTATTCACAAAGAATTTAATATACAAAAAACAATATGTGTTATTGGCAACTTTATATAATGGCTTCTCTTGAATATTTACTTCATCTATATTATCTGGGACATTAATACAAAAGTTATCAAGAAAAGAACACATTGTTACGGAATCGCTCAAATCAATTTTTATGATATTTGTTTTATTTTTATTGCAGATTAGTTCTGATGATAAAGAAAACAACATCAATATATATTTTGATGCAGATTCACAATGTTTTCCACGAATATATGCATCTATATAGGAAGAAAAGCGTTGATCATTAGAAGCAAAATCGACCAAAAACAATTTGCTCTTTACTAATTCTATCAAAGAAAATTTTATGCTAAGCACAGTATTCATTCTTAGTTCAAATGGCATATAAAACTTCAACATATCATCAGCTGAGTAAGTACCATCTTGATTTACTTCTTCCTGTTGTACTAAATAGTCATCACAAATAAGCAGGTAAGCCTTAAACAAGTTACTCTTGTCATCCCTGTTAAGTTCTCTTCGATACGAATTATGATGCTGCAAAAGATATTCAATCATCTTAAGAAGTGATTGTAAATCAAAGAATTGGTCTGTTGGAAAACTTCTGCCACCTATAAAACTCAGTATTTTATGCTGTAATTCAGAATTAAATTGATACAACAATGGAGCCATAATATGAATCTCGGCTTGCTTAACTGTTAGTGTAATCTTCTGATGAACAAGAAAAGATAACCATACTACAGATTCACATGTCGGCAAATCTTTTACCAACTTCTCAATGGTATTCTTTTTGTCTTTATATAACTGAGAATAGGAGATACCTCTTGCATATTTTAAAGTCATATCCATAGCTATCAAATTGTTTTGTGAATGTCCTGCATTAATCTGCTCAACGGACATTTATGTATATCTTTTCTTTCACTATATGATCCCAAGACAAACATCTTCACATTATTATCCGTCAAGTTAAGTTTTCTCCTTGCGGTCCCATCCCGCACGATATGTCGAAGACCTTTGAAGGTCCGACAACCTTATAACGTAGCGGTTCTGAGCACCGGAGGGCGGTTACATCCTTTCTCTTAATGGTTAAGGGAAAGGCTTGGTTTAGGATTAAGGACCATCCCGCTGGGGAGGGACAGGTGGGGCAAATATAGCACTAAGGGCGGTTACATCCTCTTCTTCCCTGAGGGGAGAAGACCGAGATGAGAGGTGGAGCCTTCCTTAACGGTAAGGAAGGACGGGTAGGTTTTCGAAAAAAATCACCTAAATATTTTAAGGAAAAAATCCTTTTAGAAATCAAAAGGACTTTCAAAGTCCTTCAGCACCTCATGTTTCGTATCTTTCTCCGAAAGATTAGCGTGTTCCGTAGGAATGCGCCAATCAATCCCGAGTGATTCATCCAAGATAGAGATACCCCCATCAGCCTCAGGATGATAGAAGTTATCACACTTATACTGAAATACCGCAGTCTCTGACAACACAGCAAAGCCATGAGCAAAGCCCTTAGGTATAAAGAACTGACGATGATTATCTTCAGTCAGTTCCACCGCCACATGCTTACCGTATGTTGGCGAACCCTTGCGGATATCCACGGCAACATCCAGCACTCTACCCTTCACGCATCTTACCAGTTTGCTCTGTGTAAACGGAGGTCTCTGGAAATGCAAACCACGCATCACACCATAAGAACTCATACTCTCGTTGTCCTGGCAGAACTCCACCTTGTAGCCAACCAATGGCTCCACCTTCTCTTTAAACTCACGCTCGCTGAAGCTCTCAAAGAAATAGCCTCTAGCATCTCTAAACAGGCGAGGCTCAATGATGAGTACGCCTTCAATATCTGTCTTTATTACTTCCATTTTTATATACTTTTAATTATTCCTATTTCTTAAGCGATTTCTTCCAAAAGAAACGTTTCACCTTCGATATAATCCACCATCTTGCTTCACTAGGACAGACAAAGCCAAGATTCCAGCACCTTTTCACTACCCAACAATAGTTATTGAAGGCATCCTTGAATCCACGATGGTGAAATACATATTCACCTCTACCGAAGTTGCCAACTCTCATGATGTCAGTCATCATCTTTTCTGCCCACATCTTTTCTTGATGAGAAAACGGCTCTACTTGTGATGGTAAGGACATTCCCAGATAATCAACACAAATACAAGTAAAGATTCTCCATGCCCTTTCCATGTGCATTTGATGCAGATATTCATGGTGCTGCAACCAGTCTATCTTGTCTGCATAACTCGATAAGAACATGGCATAATCTATCACCTGCCTCAATCCCAATCCTTCTTCATATACATGGTTTACCATGTGTGAAATCAAGAATACGCTCTCAAAGGTTGGAGGGAATACAGGTACTGCATACCCATCCATATCAGCAGAAAACAACTCTGAAGGAAATACCGAAGCAAACATTTCCTGCATAGCATGATCGGTAGATGGACATTGGTAATTGTGAACCTTATAATGAGGCTCCACCGTCACTCCATCTACCCATGCCATACCATGATGTTCATGAACCAAATCATGATCTACTTTTCCTATCTTTTCCAGTACCTCCATTGTCTTCCTGAAATCTTTAGGATTCACAACAATGTCGATATCGCCTGGTGTTCTATGCAAAGGATTGGGATAGCGCAAAGCTGTTGTTTGCCCCTTCATAAAGACAACAGGAATTCCCTCAGATTTCAAGGCTTGGTCAATCTTTACAATGACCTTCCGATGTAGACGGTTCATCTGTTCGATGCGTTGCATCACTGCAATCCTCTTCAGTTTATCACCCAGAGGAATTGTGATGCACTCAGAAGGCAACAGACTCATCCCGTCTAGCAGTAAAGCTGAGACAGTTTGTTCATCTGCCAATTGAAATATGCTTTTCCAATCTGCTTCCGCAAAATCAGAAGCATACAGTTTCTCACCAAAGAGAACAGCTCGAAGAGATTTTAAAAGTAAATCTTTAGATAGATTCATCGTTTCTGTTCCAGCAACCATTTGAAGTATTCCTCATGCTGGTCAACCAAATGCTCCCAAGAATACTCATTCTTGATTTCCTCCACGTTGCCATCCGTGAAGTTCTTCTTATACTGTGTACAGATATTCTCGATATCATTCAGCATCTCTGTCACCTTATCTGCATTAGGATAGTACAAAGAGTTATCCTTCAACACAGCACGATTAAAGATGTTATCGTGAGCAAGGATAAAGCACTCAGAAGCCATCGCTTCCAATAGAGAAGGATTGGTACCACCCACACTATGGCCATGGAAATAAGCCTTAGAGAAGTGACGGATAGAATTCAGTTTGTTGAAATCATATATTCCGCCTACGAATCTCACACCCTTTTCCTTACCATACTTGGCAACCAATTCCTTACCATGAGGAGTATTGGTTTTACCAACTACAATCAGAGGACGCTTGCCATTCTCATTAGAATGCAAGTAACCCTCAATGGCCATCACGATATTATTCTCCGGCTCCAGTCTGGCTACCAGAATATAGTATTCCTCAGGTTTCAAGCCATACTCCTTCAGATGTTCCACATCATAATCATCATGGATGTCGGCACCGTATGCCAGGAACTTACTGTCCTTGCCATACTTCTCCTTATAGTAATCATGGATACCCATGTTATCTGCAATCAGATAATGACTATGTTTTACAGCCATTCTTTCCTCCCAGAACACGAACTTGCGCACCCATTTGTTGAACTTAGTACGCTTATATTCCAGTCCATCCATGTTAGTAACCACAATACTCTTGGTTACATTCTTCACATCGAACCAGATGAAGGCAGGAATGATGCTCGTATATCCAGCCTCATAGATGATGTCGAAGTTCTCACGCTTCAAGGCATCCTTCAGCGACATGAAGTCGTAGAAGAAAGAACCAATACTACCACCCATCCAAGTCTCAGGACTATAGATATGTTTTATTTTCACACCCTTGTACTCATCATCCTTATAGGGATGATAAGAAGGCGAATATACCGTTACCTCATGTCCACGCTTCACCAAGCCCACTGAGATATACTCAGCAAACTGCTCAAAACCGCCGTAGTTATTAGGAATACCACGGACGCTAACAAATGCTATCTTCATTTATTTACTTACTTTTTTTTTATACATCCCATCACTCTGGGAAGAATGTTATATTTTACTACATGACAGAAACAAATTGTCATAACCAATGTTATAACTGTTGCCATAATATAATTCAAATCAGAATTTTCAGTAATATGGTCTAGTCCCATTTTTTCTGTCAAACGAAATAATACCATGTGGCTAAGATATATCTCCATAGAGATACCGCTTAGATATTTCACAACTTTATTGCTCAACCATTTCCATTCACCACTGATTGCATATACCATCCATAAGCCAAATAATACGATAAGATACATAAACTCATCTATAAACTCTGGTTTAAGAAATTCAAAGATACTAGCAACCATACAAATCAAGAATAAAAGTCTATGAAATTGTCCCCCCACAGTCTTTTATTCATTCCTATACAGAAAGATAATTCCACCTACCAAGAAGTATGGCATACTAAATATCATATTATGTCTTCCAACCTCAAAATCCACAAAAGGTTCTTTGAAGAAATAGAACCTGCCTATGAAATGAAACACAATAGCCACAGCCAACACAAACCAAGCCCTCTTTTTACTGTTTATCAAAAAAGTAAAGAAAGGGAACATTATATAGAACAAAAACACAAGCCCTAAAAACCAGCCAACACCTATAATCTGAATATCAGGATTAGGCAACAGATTAAAACACAAGGTTAAGTCAGCAAAAGTTTGCCAAACACCTCCAATTGTATGATCGAAAGCCAATCCTATCAGACAAAGAAAGGCAAAATAAGGCCAAATGCGCTTATATCGCTTTGCATAGAACTCATTCATCGAAACCAGTCCATTCTTAACTCGCTCATAATATCCACAACACATGGAGAAAGCACTTACCATAAAGAATAGATAAACATAATTCGTAAAGAATTCTATAATGCCATTCGCTGGATTCCAAGACAATGGTCCACACTTGATATTCGCCAAGAAGTGCATCATGGCAATACCTATAGCCGAATAAGCTCGGAGACCATCAAGTGATTTGTAATTTTCTCGTTTTGCAAAATTCATCTTATACCTCATATCTGATTTTCTAAAATGCTTTTATAATAAGTTCCCTTTCTAGCAAACTCTTCCTTGCTTCGCTTATACGAGAGTTTATGGAATGGACAAATAGTTTTCAAATTATTCCACAAATCCTCATTATAAGGTTCAAACATACGAAGCAACAACACATGAGGCAAAGAATTTGGGTATGGAAAGATATGCTTCCATTCATCTGAGTAATAATCTTTCACCAGCATCATAAACAAATGTAACAGGAAATAATCTATTAAACGATTGTTTTTTCTCCAATAAGCATATAGCAATTCTCTAGTAGCAAGCAGAAACTTCTGATTACTCCAAGCAGTCATAAACCAGCTTGACATATTGATAGTACTGCCATCACTGCCAGGTTTAAGCTTCTGAAAAATGAAGAATTCATCTTCCATCATGTACTTAGGGATATCTCCACCAGAACAAAAAACTGTAGCATCTATCCATGTACCGCCATTTTGTATCAATAATTCAACACGCAAGATGTCTGAAAAATGAGTACGAGTTATGATTCCTTTGTGTAATTTATCCAATATAAAGTCTGGAATCTTAACATATTGGTCAAGATTATCTTCCGTTAGCAGTACAACCTCTTTATCTTTAAGATTTTCCTTTAAAGAACGATAACAACGTTGCACTAAATCTGGAGCCAGCTCCATACCTTGCATCCAACAAACCCAAACCTTGTTACTTTTCTTCATTGGATACTTATCACGACTATAGTTAGCATCAAAAACTCGAAGCACATTAATATATCGTTTCCAGAGTTTCTGCTTTATTTTCAGTTGGATTCCATTTCGAACAAGTTCCAATGCAGTTTTCGATTTACCTGTAAGTAGTACTTGAGCAAACATATATGGTAAAACACCAGCCTTGGCATAATTTACTATGATGTTCCAGCCACCAGCTTTTTCAAAGAGTTGTTTAAGTTTTAGCATAATAACAATATTGTATATTACAGTTTTTGTTGTCTTAATTTGACGATTTCTATATCGTGGCTCACTCTATCCTTCTCAGGGGGAAACTGCATATATTCACCATACAAATGTTTCAACAACAAATCGGGTTCATAAGGACAGTAAACCTTAATATCCTCAAAGTCCATGACTTTTCCTTGTCCAAAGTAATCGTGAGGGACAACTTCACGCTCTCTGTATTTACCTAACATATTGCCTACAAAATAGCTCCCATCATAGTCGTATTTTTCCAAACATTCTTGCATTTTCTTCAAAACGGAATCCACCTTAACCAATCTACCCAATGGAATGTAATGAAACAGTTTAATTACGCATTTCTCATAAAATGGTCTACCCACTTTGTGTGTATCTACCTGAGTTCTAATATTTGGAATTTGAATGAGATATCTATACATCATAATGCGCTTAATATGAAACCATCTCAAAAGAGCATTATTTGGCAAACCATCCAAAGGAAATACATCAATCCAAATTTTACACTTACGTGGTTTTTCATTCATGTGCACAATGATTTCTGACTGATCGTCAACAAATTGTGAAAAATTAAACTGCCAGTTTTTATCAGCATCATGATTCACAATGAAATAATCATTAGGGTACTCATCTTGCAATTTAACAAACTTATTGTAATCCTTACGTGGCATAACTACGTCTATATCGTCATCCCATGGAATAAATCCCTTATGACGCATAACACCTATCAATGATCCACCAGACATAAAATACCTCAATTGATGCTCCTTGCAGAAGAACATAAAATCTTTCAATATTTGCAACTGAACATTTTGTACTTTTCTTACATTACTTTCCATACTTTTTACGAATTAAATTTTGATATTCAATAATATATTTGCTCGAAGTTTGCTTTATATCAAAATTGCAACAAATATATTGTCTTGATTCAACAGATGAAACCATATAGCTATGTTCCACATGTTTTAAAATTCGATTACATAATTCTTGACTATTACCTGTGCTAAAAAAACTACCATACTTACCATAATCAATTACTTCCATTGGCCCATCTTGATCGCTAGTTAGCACAGGAACACCTGCAGCCATAGCCTCAGCTAAAGTCAATCCAAATCCTTCTGACAAAGAAGGCTGAACATATAAGTCATAATCACATAAATGACTATAAACATACTCTCTTGACTTCATACCTAAAAAACGTATATAAGGCGACAAGTGATAATATTCAACCATTTGTTCTAAATTCTGTCTATTTTCCCCATCTCCAATTAAATCAATTTTAAAAGCAGAAAATCCTACTTTCTGCATCAAGTTTGCAGCCTTTATCAATAATTGTTGTCCCTTTACTTCTTGCAGTCTACCTACATTTACAATTTTAAGAATATCAACACAACTATTTTTCTTTGCTGCAAATTTAATTTGTTCCGGATGAATTCCATTGTAAATAACTGTTGAATCAAATCCTTGTTTTAAAGTATATTTTCTAACACCTTCACTTATTGAGAATAGTTTGTCATAATATTTGTAATCTGTAGCTTTTCCAAAAGCACAATGAATAGTCCTAACCTTTTTAGCGCCACGACACGTCCATAAATAGCTTCCCAAATTTTCCATATGGACATGAATAATATTCGCATGAATCTTCCAAAGGTAATAATTAAATCTTAATAAAGGCAAAGGATTTTTGCTACCTACTTTTCTATGACAACACAAGAACTTGCATCTATTATCTATTCTATCAAGGACTTGCTTTGACACGACATCATTGATAATAATAATGAAAACATCATTATCTTTAACTTGCTCACTCGCAATATCAGCAAGCATTGATTCTGTACCTCCTGTGCCAAGGCTCCACAAAGCATGAACAATTTTCATATTAAACGAGCTTTACTTTTCGTTTTAATCCAATTTTAACCAATATTTTATGTACTAGTTTAAATATTCCTCCCACGCAAGGATTTCTGTCTCCTTTTACATCTATGATTCCCATACCATTAAATTCATTATAAGTATGAATTCCATCACGATATTTAGAATGAGGAGAAAGAATATAATCTATCGTTTCAAATTGAAACTTACCATTCTCCACAAAAACTTTTTGAAAGACCAATCCATGACCATAAGAATAATTTGATTCTTGAGCAGGTCTAAGCAGCAACCCTTTATGAAAGAATAATTGTCCAGCATTTCTTGCAATGTTTGATTGAAAAGTCTCTTTTTGCAAAACCGTATAATCTCCAAAGAAATCATTTGCTTCATAAATCGTCAACATATTACCATTTGGCTTTGGTTCATATGTTGTAAGAAGATAATTCTTACCATCCTTTTCGTAAATGATAGCATCCGTCAAGCGTTCATGGGCAATTTCCTTAGGCTTTACCAACTTATCTAAAGAAGTATCATACTCATATATGTAAAATCCTCCACTACAATTATTTTCAGGAGCGACAAAGATCTTCCCATTTTTTCTATATATAACAGGAAAAGATAAATGAGTCGGCAAGTCAAGAATAATAACGCAATCCGTAATCGTCCAAGAACTCCTATCAATAATTATTTTGGCAATTCGTCCACGATTAATGGCATAATCATACTCTTCTACCAAAACCGTTACTACATAATCATCATACTTTAGAATAAATGGGTCTGCAAACCATTTGTTTTTGTATTTACCCTTAGATATCCACTTGATATTTCCTTTCAATAAATCGTCATAGCCATTAGGCAATATGCCTAATAGCCAAGCCGATTCTCTATTTCTCTTGATATATTCTTTTATACTCATCTTCTAAATATGTTTTTTAATTGACTTTAATAAGTTATTGAGAATACAAATGACAAATTGGTATAAACATAAATAACAGCACAAACCGCTATCTCTATCCAAAATTACGAACCATAGGATGATTCATATTGTATCACTTCCTGCATCGTAGCAAAGCCAGCCCCAATTTAGAAGGCTATACATGCGCCACAATACTGTAAAATTCTCTTAAATTTATCCATTATTATTTATTCTAAACTAATAGCATCTATATACCTGCTTAGGACAAAACAACATTGCCAAAAAGCATAATATTTTTCTTTTACTTAGATATTTCAGCGACATCAAAGTAAACTTGATAGCTAGCTTTCTATATCTAGCAGAATTCAAAGAAATAAACTCCTCATACTCCTTCAAATGATGCTTACGAAAAGAAAATATAAAAAAACAATAATCTGATATTGCATCATAAAATATTGCTTTATCTTGATAACTCAAGGCATTTACAGATAAGAAATCCAACCATGAACCTATAATTTTTTCTGCACTAAAAATAGACTTAATACTTACAGTTGACATTATATTTCCACTATTGCGTATTAAATATCGATAAATGTCAACATCAAATATAGTTACCTTGTTTGCCAAGAAAAAAGCTCTGACATTAAATTGATCATCCTCATACCATATATTTTGGAAAAAGCTCAGTTTCTTTTCTTCCAAAAAACTAGTCTTATATATATACCTTTGAACTAATCCTATATGAATTCTATGATACATTTTTTTCCCAAGAAATGTTTTGCCATACATATTGTAATTCTCTTCTTTCAAAAAAGGACTTTCCCCAAATATCACATTATTTTTTTCATCAATACGGGTTACTCCAAATCCTAAAATATCTGAGTCTTCTACATTCAATATTTTAAATATCTTACATAATGAGCCCTTTTCTATTTTGTCGTCACTATCAACAAACCACACATAAGAACCTCTAGCTACACTCAACCCTGCATTCCGAGCTGCACTTAAGCCTTGATTTTCCTGATTTATAATTACTAAGTTGGAATGTACATCAGCAAACGTTTCTACGCTAGCCATAGAATTATCTGGGGTACCATCATTGACAACTATCACCTCAAACTGGTTTTCATCAGCTCCTTGGCAATATATACTAGACAAAGTGCCATTAACGTATTTTTCTACGTTGTATATTGGTATTATAATCGTTAGTTTCATTTATCAATAAATTACTTTTTATAAACAACATGCTTAAAATCAAATAAATCCACATTGAAGATTGTATTGAAGTCAAAACACATGACAAAATAAAACCTCCATGAAAAGCAAAAACAAATCGAAAATCCCTTTGCCCCATATAAGAGCCGCGGATTAATTTTGCAAAAAACATAATCCATACCACGATGCCTATTAAACCAGAAGACACCAACACATTAAAATATATGCTTTCAAATCCATGCATGATAGGATGTGCACCATACCTCGCACTATAGAATGCAGGATAGTCATAGCCAAGCCCCCATAAAATATTGTTACTAACCATTTGATGAGCAAATTCGAACTGCGACTGTCTCATTTCCATATTGGAACCAGAAACACCATTTTTGGCAGCCATTGTATCATCCCAAAAGAAAATAGTAGATTCTATGTTTTTACTTAAGCTTTCCAAATTTGGTATAAAACTTATTATAATATAAAGTAATAAAAAAGTTCCTAAACTTGTTGCTATATTGCGAATGGTAAAATAACCTTTAACCCATAAATAATAAGCTCCAAACAAAATAATTGGCAGTAAACAAGAACGCTTACCTGTCAAAAATGTATTAACACTAGAAAGAACGAACACACTCAAAAGCAAAGACTTTGATATTTTAATCTTCTTATTAAAAAATAATAGGAACAAAGCTATCAGCATAGATTCCTGCCCCCATGGAAGAGGTCCAGAAAGATTTCCTGATGCTGTAGCGGTTAAAGCCCCTCGCAATTTATCAAATCCATCTCCTGTATAATCGGCAACTTCATAATCACCAGCATAATTTAAGACAAAATATGTATAAAAAGGGTTCATCTTTATAACATAGGTTACAATTCCCCATAAGCCAATTATAATATAAGAACACAACAAAGTTATCAGTATGATTCGCAAATCTTTATGTGTTCTAACAATGAATACTAAAGAGATAAAAGGGCTCAATTCTGTTATAAAGAATTGGAATAGCCCCTTATATTGAAAATCCAAAGGAATCGTTGCAAATAATCCCACAACAGCTAATGATAATACAAAAGTAAAGACCATTGATACTAGTTCTTTCTTTTTATAAGCTTTCACTTTTCTATCAAGAATCAAGACTGCAATTAAAAGCAATATGGCCATAATAGAATTCATACTCATTGGACCAACTCGAACAATTGGAGGCAATAATATTCTACAAGCTAAATAAAAAGAAAAGCCCCAAGCCCTATTTTTAATTAATAGGACTATAAAAATAAGAAATACTATATATGGTAAAAAATGCATATTTATTTCAATTTAGAAAAAAGCAAATCCAAATATTTGTCTAATACTTTATCTTTCAATACAAACAAAGTAACTACATACCCGATAATGATGACCACAAAATAAGATAATATATTGATAATATTACTATCAAAATGTATCACTAAAGAAGATAATGCTCCCACAACAAATGCAATGATTACATAAACAGAAACATCCATAAGCTGCTTTACATAACTATATGGTAGGAGTTTACGAGTTGCCCAGACATTTATCAATGTGCCTGTAATATTTATGAAAACGTTCGCTATCGCCAAGCCAACCACTCCATATTGAAAACCAACAAATAGATATATACAATATACAATCTTCTTCGGAAATTCAAGTTTTAATACCATCCCAGTCCTTCCTAGTGCTTGCATCAAGCTAAGGCTCATCTGACCAACTGGTCCAAACATGATGCCAACGATGAGTATTTTAAAGAGTAAAGAACAGTAAAGCCATTTCTCTGTCCACAACAAGACAATAATATCATCTGAGGCAAAGCTTAAGAATGCAGTTAATGGAGCTATCAACATCACAAGCAAGCGCATGATTTCACGGAATTTTTCAGTTAGCACCATTTCGTCATCTTGATACTTTGCAAGCACTGGAAGAGCGACCCTCTGTACTATTCCTGATGTAACACCATCAACATTGGTACATAATCCGTTTGCTTTAGAGAAATAGCCAAGCTCTTTCTTGCCTATAAACTTACCAATGACTATGGAATAAACTTGACTAAAAAATGTACCAATCAAATTTGCTCCTAACAATTTACTTCCAAAGCTCCACAACTTTGCCAATGATTGCTTGTCAAACTTCTCCTTAGGTATCCATTTTGCAAATATCCAAAGCAATACAACACGAATCAACGAAGCCAATACTGTCTGCAACGCTAAGGCATAAACACCCATTCCCCGATATGCCATAACAATAGCAATAATACCAGCAGGAAGTTGAGCCGACAAATTGATAATCGTCTGAAGACGAATATTTAGTTTCGCAGTCAATATTGCAGTCTGGACAATACATAATGAATTCAAGATGACATTTATCCCAACTATCTTAAGCAAAGGTATCAACAGAGGCTCCTTAAACCAAGTTGCAATACCTGGTGTGAACAACCATAGCAACGCATAACAAACCAACCCTATTAGCACATTAAAATAAAATGCAGTAGAAAGATCTTTCTCTGTACGATGCTGATTTTGTATCAAAGCATTCGCAAAGCCTGCTTCGATAAACACGTTTGAAACAGCTATGAAAATAGCTGTCAATCCAACGACTCCATAGTCATAAGGAGTCAACAATCGTGCCAAGACGATACCAATGACAAAACTTACAGCTTGACTAGACAGTTTCTCAAAGAAGCTCCAAATAGCAGCACTTACTCCTGTGTATGATGCCATAACATTTTATTCATTTCGTTAAAAACAGCTTGACAAGCTGTACCTTTTTCTTTAATACCCAAAAAGTTCCAATACTTGTCTACAGACGCAGTATATTTACTTTCATCAAAAGTTCGGATATTGCATAATAACTTCCCTTCTGTTTCTGCAAACATAAAAGGCATTTGATCTGGTGTTAAATAAAGCCCCCTATCATACGAGTCGTAATCTGGTGCATACAAGAAACAAGGTTTTCTTTGTACAGCAAATTCTGTAGAAACAGATGAAAAATCTGTAATGAGAACATCTGCAGCACATAGCAAATCCTGCATATCATCATATTGAGTTACATTGATGACATAACGAGACAAATGCTTGGCAAAGATGTCTGGAAGAGGAAAGTTTGCTACATTCGGATGAAATCTTAAAAGTAACTTCCATTCACCACCAAACTTTTCTTCTAAAGATTTTATGAGTCTTTCAGAATCAAAGCCATAATTATCGATTTCTGTTAGTGATCTAAAGGTTGGTGCATACATCGCTAGCTTGGTATGCTCATCTATATGATACTTGTCAAAAACACGTTTTTTCAAAGTATCATATATCTTGAGATTAAAGAAATCATCATATCTTGGTGTTCCTGTTTCTAGAATTTTACCCGTAGTGTACCAGGTAGATCGGCGTATCCAATTCGAAAAATAGGAACTTCCACTCAGCATTAAATCTGTTTGTTGACAATCCTTAATAGCACTATCTATGTAAACTTTGTCCAATACAGCAATACTGTCTTTTTCTGACTTTTTGGGTCCTGTTCCATGCCAAGTTTGGATATATAACTGTCCCTTACGTTTATTGAACGAATTCATTCTAATATTGGCAACCAACATCTTGCAAGTGGCAAGGATATATATATGCTTAAGAGAAAACGTACGTACAAATTTTATACCTCTATATTGACTTCTATAAAGATTTGGATGGTTTACAACAGCTATTAACTGCAACTTGCCATCATAGTTGTGCTCTGCTGCATAAGTAGCAATAGCCTTAGGATTGCAGTTAAAATGAGCTCCATTCCAACTTATAAAACAAACCTTATTTGAAGAAACAGGAAACATCTTACTGCATATTGGATAAAGCACATCCCATCTTCTATGCTCCCATCTCCACTTTATTCCGTGAAGAATTCTATGTAAAGTTATTTTTTTATGTTGCATTACAATGTTATTTTTCTAGGAAATGCATTAGAATATTTTCTTCTTGTGATTCCAATAATTTCTTATCATACTTATAAGTCAACTTATGTATAAAACACGAGTCCTTTATGAATTGATAATACTCTGGTGTATATTTACAAGAAAAGCTAAAGAGAAGAACATGAGGATTCATATTACAAACGTACGGCATACTTTGCCAAAGCTCCTTACATTTTTTATCCTCTTCAACCAAGACTGATAAAGCAAAATGGAACATATAGTAATTGATTATATAATTCTTTCTTTGCCAATAATTAAACAGCCAATTCTTCATTCCACGCAATATTGGAGAATCCTTTTTGCTATGAATAAACCAGTTGGAACACTTTATAGGAGAAGCCCAATCGGGAAAGAGATGGCGTTGAAACATAAAGTAATCACTCTTATCAATTACTTTTGGGAATGAAGATGTCAAGAGACAAGTTGCATCAAGCCAATACCCACCATATTGAAGTAAAAGACATGTACGCAGCATATCAGAATAATTAGCCTCAGGGATAATACCCTCTGCATGCTTCTTTTCGATAAAAGCTGGCATCTTAATATATTGATTCAAATTGGTCTCGTCTAATAAGATAAGTAGATGTCCGTCAGCATTAGCTTTAACGCTAGCTAAGCACCGTTTCACCAATTCTGGTGCATTCTCCCATCCTTGTTTCCAATACATAAAGATAGACTGGTTCTCTATTATATTATGTGTGTGAGTAACAGATTCACACTCTATAGGCATATATGCCCACTTCAAATGTCTTTTTACCCACTTATAAAAGAACCACTGTTGCTTAGTAAGATTTAACTCCCCAAAATATAAAAAATCAGGAAGCCATCTAAAAACAAATTGAGTTATATTCATTGTCCTATTTTTTAAAAAGGCAGGCTACATGCAAAGAGCAGAAAAGTAGCTTATAAAAAATGTGCCCAATGCACTTTGCCTGCCTATAATTATAGTGCGCTCAAACTATCGAAGAATCTCGATTGTTCTTCTTACAGCATCATTCATTTCATAAATAGGTACAAAACCTATCGACTTAATTCGTGCATTATCGAGAATAGCTTTAGTTGCAATACTATATCCTTTTTTTTCAGCTTCAGATGGTAAATCAAAAATAACCTTTTTGCCAACAGTCTCAGCACAAAATCTTGCAAAATCTCTTAAATGAACATTAGTTTTCTCGCTGCTTACATTATAAGGTACGCCTATCTCTCCATGCAACAACACAGTCAGCATACCTCGTACTGCGTCTGCGACATAAGTATAGGAAAAATACTGCTTGCCTTCGCTCTTGAGAACAATATCATTACCATCTATAGCATTTTTAATAAACTGAGAAGAAGCCTTCGTATCACTTTCCAACATTGTTGGTCCAAATATTCTACATAATCTAGCTATCTTCACTTTGGTATTTTTCTCAGCTATATAAGACTGACATAAGGCCTCAGAAGTTCTTTTGGACTCATTATAACATGAACGAGAATTAGAAAGATTAAGGATTCCATTATAATCCTCCGTAAAAGTTTCTTCACCACGAGCATTGCCATACACCTCATTAGTAGAAGTATATAATACAGTAGCATTGCATCTATCGGCAAGATTCAAAGCATGCTCAATACCCTTTACATTAATCAGTATAGTTTCTATTGGATACTTAGAGTAAGCCAAAGGATGGGTATTGCTTGCCATAGGAATTATATAATCTACACTAATATTTTCTGGGAACGGCTCACACACATCATGCTCAACAAATTCAAAATTAGGATTATCAAAATACTCCCCAAGTCTAGCCTTAGCTTTCTCAGCATTTCTACCTACAGCATAAACTTTCACCTGACCTATTCTCATCAGAGCATCAATCAGCATCACTCCAACCATACCAGTTGCCCCAGTTATCAAAAAGGATTTTCCCTTTAACTGATCTATATCTTTTATGCTGAGTATATTATTTAAATCCTCCACATATAGAGGATTTAGCTTATTTAGTTTCATCATTTATTCTTTCTATTTAAATATCCCTTGAACATTTCCAAATCATCTGGGGTGGTAAGCTTAATATTCTTATCACTACCAGCCGCAAAATGCAAACGCACTCCCAACTCTACCATCATTGTATTAGTATAATGAGAGCCATAAATGCCAATCTGCTTCTCAAAAGCTTCATGGTATTTACTATCCAACAAGTCAAATCTATAAGCCTGAGGAGTTGAAACTCTACGAATGGTTTCACGAGGAATGAATTTACTTGTGGTAGATTCATCATCCTTGTTCACTACAAAAATTTGCTCATTATAAGGTAAAGAGGTTACAGCATTACCATATTTCTGAGCCTTACTGATGACATCTGCCAAAACCTCAGCATCTACCAATGGACGAATACCATCATGAATGATAATCGTATCATCCTTTGAGCATTTATCCTCCAAATTGAACACTCCATTTCTAATGGACTCCTGACCGGAGTTTCCACCCTTTACTATCCATTTCAATTTAGATATATTGTATTGCTCAGCATAAGACCATACAACATTTTCCCAACCGTCAATGCAAACTAGCTCTATGGCATCTACCATAGGATGCTTCTCAAAGCTTTCAAGAGTATAGAGAAGAATTGGTTTGTCATACACATTGATAAACTGCTTTGGGATGCTTTGTCCCATTCTACTGCCGACACCGCCAGCTATTATAATTGCTATATTCATAAATATATTATTTTTTAGAGTTTACATTTATTCAAACATACATACTTTCTCATAACAAATGACACAATCGCCAGAAAAGAAAACATAACCATCTACTGTGGCGAATTAATCTTTTCTAACGTATGTAGATACAAATCTGTTCTCTCTATCGAATTTGTTATTTCAAAATTATCGGTAAAACTTTTAAGTTCACTTGGCTCAACAAGACATTTTCTGACAATGCAACTTCTTACCAAGTACTCATAACATGGCATAAAAGTATGAGTTCCTCCTTTCCAATATTCATTGCCTGCAGCTGTCAAAATATCGCTATCATCAGTAAACCTGACCAAATCAAGGAGGTTGTCCAGCTTATTCATATCCCCACGATGATAGATTGTTTTGGGCTCTACTCCATAAACATAACCACCATATTTTCTAAAGAAATTAAATGCGGCGGATAGTTCAAAGAATAAGAATAGGCAATCCTTCCTCTCAGGAATGCCTGGACGAGTATCATTTAGTATATTTTCCACTTTCATTGACTCGTCGTCCAAATGTTGTTCAAAATCAGGATTAGGTTGAATCTCTTCACCTATTTCAAACTTTCTTTTATCAACACGATATAAATACATAAGCGATTAATCTTTATTTTTTGAGACCACTTTAAAAGTGGGTTCATCATTTATAAGCCTTCTATTATACACTACAGTATCAGTTTTACACATTTTCTTTATCACAGATTCAAGTCGCAACAATTGTTTTTCACTGAGAGTTGAATACCCATAATGATTACTTACCCACACGGAAACTATAGGTGAAACAACAATTGAACATATTGACAAGAGAAATGCTATTGTACTAATACGAACCGATTTTCTTGCCTCTTTCAATTGAGCTCGACATTGCAGTTCCTCGTCTGTAAGAAAATCATTTCTTACCAAGCCACGGAGCGTTTCTGTCGGATAAATCATTGCATTTAGATAATGAAGTAAACGTTCACATAAATCATCTACTCCGCATACAGTACTCAAGACTACACTACCCATTTGCCAAACTTGGTAGCCATTGGAATTGCACACAAAGCTCTCTCCTGGACTAATTGTTGATGAAAAGTTATTGCATTCATCCCTCGTAATGTCCAAATAGATACTTGATCCTTCATAAAACAGAGAGACATCGCAAGTCATGGGGAATGATTGAACATATATTAGGCGTTCTTTCTCTAAGAACTCCATTAAGGAAATAAATTCAACCATTTCTGTCATACTGGTAGTTATAGTCTTCAAATCTCTATTTGGCAATAACAACATACCATTTTTTCCTTGATTTACTACAAGCAAAGCCAACTTTCCTTTCGAAAAAAGTATTGGCTGCATAACCATTCCAAAGACATTCTCTGGAGGGTTCTTTAATCCAATCAAAGCTGAAACAATCTGTTTTTCTAAAGGGCTAAAGTAACGCATAATGCTAGATTACATTAATATAAATCCACATTGATGTCAAATGGACTATCAAAGTCCTTCAACAAATCATGCTTGGTATCTTTCTCTGAGAGATTTGCATGCTCTGTAGGGATTTTCCAATCAATGCCAAGGCTATCATCCAAGATGGAGATACCACCATCAGCCTCTGGGTGATAGAACTCATCACATTTGTATTGGAAAACGGCTGTTTCTGAGAGAACAGCAAAACCATGGGCAAAGCCCTTTGGGATGAAGAACTGGCGATGATTGTCTTCCGTCAGTTCTACAGCTACATGCTTGCCATAGGTAGGGGAGCCCTTGCGAATATCTACTGCTACATCAAGCACTCTACCTTTTACGCAACATACCAACTTGCTCTGGGTATAAGGTGGACGCTGGAAGTGCAGACCTCGCATCACGCCATAGCTGCTCATAGACTCGTTGTCTTGGCAGAAGTGAACGCTGTGTCCCAGGATTGGGGCAACCTTTTCTTCAAACTCTCGCTCGCTGAAACTCTCAAAGAAGTAGCCACGAGCATCACGGAAGAGGCGTGGCTCTATAATGAGTACGCCATCTATATCGGTTTTGATTATATTCATTGTTTTATCTTTTGTTCTTAAAAAAAGAATTTCTAAAATCATCCCGTCCTTCTTTACCATTAAAAAAGGCTTTTTTCTACCTCTCCGTCTCTCCTGCAAGGAGAGCTCCACCTCTAACCAAGCCTTCCTCCTCAGAAGGAAGGATGTAACCGCCCTACTCGGTGCTCGGAACCGCTACGTTCTAAGGTTGGCGGACCATCAAAGGTCTTCGCCATGTTGTGCGGGATGGGACCGCCTTGCTATAAGTCATTCTTTGTTCTCCTTATTATTCTTCATAAAATTCTCTACCCTTTTCCTTACAAATGAAGTTTGCTTCCTATAAGCAAATAAGAAAAGAACCAAAAGAGAAACAATCAACACCAATGGTTCATCTTTCAAGAACTGACACCAATCGAAAGATATATTTTTGTATATATATCCTATAACTGCTATAAACATTACAGAGATATAGGAACGGTAAACATTATTCTCTTGACTAAGGACTGTCAATTTAGGATCGTTTTTTTCTGCTTTTAAAAACTCTGGATAAGGTGCAAACTTAATCCAACATATTTTCTTCAATATTGGCTCTATAATAAGAGAACCAACACGACTATTAACCATTCCCACGAAATAGAAAACAATACCCGCTTGATAATAATCTGTAGGTATCAAATCATAACCAACAAGATTCTTCAAGATGATACACAAGACGGTACCTGGTAATATATTTGTAAGAAAGTTATATTGCGATAGCTTATCAAATATAAGTTTTATAATATCCATAATTTTATTTTTTAATTTGAAACAAATGCCAATATCCATCATTCCAATAATTCTCTAAAGAATTATTTCGCCAATTTTGCAAACAATATCTGTCTGCAAAAGACTTGTTTGATATACTTACATGCATTGCCGAGTCATCAAACTCTACCAATACATTATCAACTTGATTATTTGTAAAGTGTTCCAAACCTCTATTATTCCATTCATCGTAAGCTAAGAACTTGCTTTTAGCATTCCCCATCAATGTAAGCCTAGGCTTCATTATATCCAAAAAAGCAAAATCTTTATCGCTATCTCTTCCATGATGAGGAGCTATAAGAACGTCAATATTGGATATGTCATCTTTGTGGTCTTGTATCAAATGATTGAGAGTTCCCATATCTGAATCACCACAAAACAATATTTTGAATCCATGAGTAACATATAATATTACATAAGAACAATCATTCCAATCCTCCTGTTCATTTGCTGCATCTATTAGGGCTTTAGTAGGAGAAAGAATTTTTAAATAGTCATCGTTTTTGAGGCCATTGTTATCCTCGCAGAAAAATTTATTAGAGGCGCCATCCAAATAAAATAAAGCGTTGGGGCAATCTTTACTTTTCCGCAATTTGCAGTAACAATCCCAATCTTTTTTCAAATATCTTCCTGATTTACCATTTTCTCCAAATTCTTGTTGCTTATCATTCTGTATATCCCAAAAATTATAAATCTCAAACGATTTAGATAATACATCAAGACCATCCATATGATCCATATCAGGATGTGTCTGAATATAACGGAATATAGATTTTACACCTATTCTTTTTAGATAAGAAATTGGATTATTAGGATGTTCTTTTTGCCTAAAATTTCCTTTTACTCCTTCTGTTGTCATAGCTGAAGAAAAAGCTTTTTCTATAGTCCCTTCAATATTGCCACAACAAATATCTATCATGGTTACATGCTCATTATCATGTTCTATAATAGAGCAGTCCCCTTCATCAACATTAAGAAAATGTATTTTTGACATAAAGCTATCGTCTATTAAATTCTTGATTCTTTGTTTCTTTTTCAAAGAGCAGACAAGCAGTTGTCCATTCTTCTCAGCTACGATATGGCGTATATCACCAATACAGCGTCACCACTATATTACAAGTAGTTACACCTATCGTTTTTTTGAAAAAAGTTATTTTGTATCGTTTATTGGGTGAAGGATTGCTAAGCACACTCCTTCACCTCATCTGTTTTTTCAACATAGTTACATGGAAGCATAGACTTATAGTCCTTATCCCCATCTTTCATGCGGGTAAGGGGTAGTTTTCAACTGGTCTAGCTCATGCTTTTTCTGCAACAAATCTTCACTCATCCGTTCTCTTTCCTCACGAAGTTTCTTTGTTTCTGACTTGATTTCTAAGGTTTCCTGCTTTATTGCCTTACTCTATTCTTTCAAAGAAGCCACAGCAGATTCTGAGGCAGCAGCTCTATAGCCACCGCCAGATAGAGCCAAGCCGATTTTCTTTTCTCCAATCATAAATTATAAAGGATTAGCTGTTGAATAACCCGCATGAGTTATGGTATTATGAAGATTACACATACTCCCATTCACATTAGTCGAATACACATCTGCACCTGCTTTCTTTAAAGCATTTACCACAGCCTTACTCAAATAATGCCCATACTTTTCTGTTGAAATATAAGCAACCTCAGGATGTATATGATTTATCATATCATTATCTATATTATATTTACTTCCATGATGGGGAACTTTCAACCAAAATACATTTTGAATAGAATCAATATTTTCTTCCGACATATTATCTATTGCATCTCTACCAGCATCTCCCATAAACAAAAAGACATTATTATCGTCGGGTATAAATTTAACTATAACACTGCTTTGGTTATGTGTAGATGGATCATCCCCCGCATCCTCTAGAGTTTTGCTATATACTTGACCTTCTGTCAATTCTACGGAAGAGTCTTCATTTTCATCAGTTTCATAATCTTTCTTATGCAAATCATTACGAAAATCAGGCACCAAATCCGAATAATAATCTACAGTCGGACCAATAACGTTTATCAGTCCTGACCATTTTGAAGATATATAAGATTCAACAGAATAATCATCAGCATCTGCAAAAGGTTCGAAGAACCTAATCTTTTTATCATCAACCAATTTATCTATAAGTTCGATTAAATTGGTATCACCTAAATCAAACACTGAACGAGCCTCAATCTCTAAAGTTTCTTGCTTGCGATACCATTTGATTTTTCCCAACTCCACATGATTAGCAGGATCATCTACCCATATTTCTTGTATGTCCAAATTATCATCCCCATCGTCTCTTTGCTGTTCCAAAAGATAAATAAGTCCACCATAATGGTCTTTATCACAATGGGTACAAATAGCTAAGTCTATGTAATGTTGACTATAGTTGTTTCTTATAAATTCAGCTATAGTCTTTCCATCATCATAATTACCTCCATCTATGAGAACAACATATTCATAATTGTTTTCATCATTGAAAAAATGAATAAGAAAAGCATCTGCAGCTTTCACATTCAACATGTCTATTTCGTATTTTGTAACCTTCATTGTATTACCTCCTATTCTATTATTTTTCTAAATCCTTAGATTTTATTCTTCATGCTTTCTAGATAAAAGCGCAACTTGCGGCCGTTACTAAAGATACTTCTGTCTTCTATCACCAGTTTGTTCAATACCGGCAAGAGCTTTTCTATCTTGCGGCACTTCACCTTATTATAATAGAAGTCTATATCGTCGAGAAGGTCGTAAGCCTGGTCTTCGGGCATATCACCACCATAACCGCCCTCCGGTGCTCAGAACCGCTTCGCTATAAGGTTGGCGGGGCATCAAAGCCCTCGCCAGGTTGTGCGGGATGGGACCGCCATACGGACTAATGGTGATTTACTGTTCCTATTAATCTAATCCAATTCCATCTCATCATATTTCAACTCTCTTCCTCCCATCTTCCTTGCATGAGTATATACATACTTTGAGTAAGAAAGGAGGGCAGACAGAATCTTGCCACCATCCACTTCGATGATAGAGCTTTCTTTTTTGCCAAGGCTATCAATGGAGCAGAGGGTGATGCCTTGGTGCTCGTCGTTCTCATCGTCAGAACATATCCAATAGCGGTCATGAAGAGGACCATCCTTTGAATTGTCGTCATACCATACAAAGTTGAGGCTAAGGGTATTGGTTACTCCTGATGAAATAGACCTCCATGATGTGGTGTAATCCTCATTTTGATATTTCTGACGATGGGTAAGTATTCTTATCTCCAAATCGTTGTTGATGTCACAGAGCTGCTTGATGATTGCGAGGTCTTGTGGCTTGAAATATGGGTCGATAATGGTCAGCGTGTTGTAATTGCATGACTGATACCAATTCAAAATGTAAGCCTTGGCTTTCTCCTCTTCTCCAACTTGGATATAGCCATCATCGTTGAAAGTGCTTGTACGAATCAAACTCTCTACACGGTCTATCCGTTCTTTGGTGTCGGCAGCCAACGAAAGGACCAGTTTCAAATTGTAACGGAAGGCACGATGCATGTTGAGCAAGAAGTCCTTGTTCTGCTTAGACTGCTTGTACTTGCGGTACACATCCTCCATGATATACAAAATAGCATATTTGGCATCGTCTATGTTATGGTCGTAGATGTGCTTGATGGAAAGGTCGAGAATGCGATTCAATTCCAACACTTGGCCTTTGCCGTTAAGCAGGTTGTCAAGTTGCTTGGTAAAGAATTTCACTTGCTCACGACGGTTAAGGTTATCTATCGTATCCAACTTGTCGTGTGCCTGTTTCAACTTCTTAGCTGATGATATATGACTAAGCAACCGGTTCTTATATTGCACACGGGCTGGATCCTTGTCGAGATTGTTAACCATCTCTTCCGCAAGTTCAGGTTTGTGCTGATAAACCATATCTATCAAGCGTTTATAATCATCGAGCGTTCCATTCAGGCGAAGGCTTCGCATGGCTGTTTCGGCAACAGGCTTAACCAGGTTGCCAAGATTATTCTCCACACACTCATTGATGCTCATATCGAGGCGGCTCACCTTATCGAAAGTAGAGGATATTGACTCAGCCAGTTCTATGCCTTTTTCAAAGAACACTTCTTTGTCTCCCTTCTTCTGGAAATAAGGGGCTATCTGAAGAAACAGGAATGCCTTGTCTGCTTTATTGTCGATACGATCAATGGCATCAAACCAGGTCTTGCTGTCCTTATTAGAGAACTCTGATTTAGAATGGCGCAAAGCTGCAAGACAGGCTATCTTATAGCCATCATGCTGGATGCCAAAGCGAGTAGGAAGTTTTTCGTTCACTATTCGCTCTATCTCATTGACTATTGCATTCTTCTGATTACTACTTAATGGCTGCTTAGGTTTTCCTTCTTTCAGACTCTTGGCGATGATATTGACCACCTGATAGAAAATTTCATCGTTGGTAGAATGCTCCAGGATGGCTATAAGGTCTTGATAGTCCTTGTATTCCAATGGGTATGCCTGATATTCCGCAGATACCCCAGACAGAGAGGCTTCCTTGCAGAAGATGAATTCTGTTACATGCTTTAAACAGTCGTTCATGAACTGCTCATCGTAGCGGGTCAAGAGAGAATAAAGGGTATCCCTGCTATAATAGAACATGGCTGGCGCAATGCCATAAATGACTATTTTCTGATCCAATACCGAACAGGTGTCAAAATGAGCAGGGAAATATTTTCCACATAGTTGGTTGAATTGCTTGGTATCGTTGGCAAGATAGTACTCCAAAGCGATATTGCTCCAAATAACAGCTTTCTCGCCATCTGACAACTGCGCATCTATATCATCTGCAAACTGCGTCAAGAGCTGTTCGTCTTCGCACATGCCATATCGTACAAGAAGTCCCATTGAACGGGAATAAAGTTCGAGGGCTATGTCGTATGCCGTGATACAAGATGATGATGCCAAGAAACACTCAGTCTTCATCTTGCGACATTTTTTCAGGATGTCCTCGGCATCACCGCTTGAGACTTTGGCAAAGTTCTTTGCCAGGAAAAAACCACATTCGATTCTTTCTTTCAACATCTCTATAGATTGCCAATTGTCTAATACTAAACCTTTAATCTTATTGGCAAATGAATCCTCTGGAAAGTGTTTCGTCATCCACAAGTATATACGCATAAAGATGATAACCTTGCGTGACGGACGTTCCAATTTCTCAAAATAATGAAAATTGGCCTTCAACACAGGAAGGAATGCCTCATGATTTATCTGTTCGGCATAATACAACATGCGAGACAGTAATTCGAGAGGGTTCTCACGGTTGTCGTAGGTATTGTCGGTCTTGGCAATTAAATCGAAAAACTTATCCAGCTTCACCTTTTTCTCTTCCTGTTTTAACAGATACTGACTGGCAGCCAAGGAATAGGCTCGTTTCTTGCGTTCCGTTGTGTTGATTTGGTCTATCAACTCATCTATCATCGTTGGGTAATCACATACCAATGCCTTGATTGGCTCTTCAACTACTTTCAGATGATAGGCGGTTTCTTCCAAAAGGTGTCGGATACCCGATATGATGTCACGGCGTATGTCGCCAGTGGAACAGCCCAAAGTATTCTCTGTCTCTGACCGTTTGCCCAGATAGTCAAACCTACCTAACAGCTTTGACAGACATGACACACGAACCGATTCGTCTTCCAAATCACAGATGTAGAGATAGAGAAGTTCAAGTCGGGACTTGCTCTCCTCAGGAAGGATGTCTTTTGTTGCCTCAATGATAGTCAGTTCGGCATCCACATAATCAAACGTCGGGTATTTGATGGTGTCGGTGAGAGATTCGATGTAAGCCATAGCCTTTTTCATCTCTTCGGGCGTCATCTTTGACATAGAATGACAAACGGTGTTGAGAATCTTGGCTTTCGGCATATCTGTATCTGAAACTGCCACTATCAATTGAATAGCTTGCAAAACAGCTTTGCCAATATTTTCCTTGTTCTCATGCTCAGGCAACCATATCTGCAACAAATGCAGCTTACGGGAATTGCTTGGTAGTTTAGCCAACTCACCCAAGAAGTAATCAACCGAGACATCTGCAAACAAGTTCTTGGCGGCATGAGTGAACGTGCGCAACTCATCGTCCTCAATCTTGGCACTGACCATATCGATATTGGTTACGTTGCCTGTTTCTGCATCCGTCTTGTTTGACATCAACGACATCAACGTGTAAACCCTATCGGCATTGACTGTTTCCTTGTTCGCCTTTGCTACTTTGTCAACAATGGCTATAGCTGACTCATAATCTATTGGCATCAAGAGTTTTGCCAACTCAATGGCTTTGCTTGGTATTTTCTCAAACTGTATGGTAGATACAAGTTGATTAATGTTCTCTTTCAGTACCTCATAGTCGGAAGGGTTCAACAAATCCTTCTTTCTGGCAATAAGCAGAAATGACTTCAGGCGTTCCTCTGAAAGATACACATTACGAGATAATGCCAATGCTTGCTCGGAATGTCCAGTGGCAAGCAAAGCTTCCAGTTCGTTGTCCCACAACTCATTTTTCTCTATCTCGCGAGACATGGACTTATTGAGAGCAAAACGGAACAGGGTTGCCGCATATTTCTCCGGTTCATCTTTGCAGGCTTCATAGCCAAACTCGCACTGCTCGTTGAGAGCGGCCTGAGAATGCTTGTTGACAAGTATCTTCTGGATATTGTCCCTGCTGAGAAAGTTGACCAGCTGGTCTGTCTTATGCAAAGTCTTCATGAGGGGTGGGATGAAGCTGCAATGGGAAATCATATATTGTGGCATCTGCAAAACATGGAGTATCTTCAACTCTATGTTCTGCTTCAAACTCGTCAACTGACGCTTCAGGTATTTATGAAAGCCCTCATTGATGAGGGTACAAATGCCCGACGAATCTATATGTACAAACTCCTTATATTTCTCAGACACCCCAAGAAATTCATCTTCTGATAGCGACAAGATGGCTGCTGCCACTGGCACTTGAAGAGGAAACTCCGTATAGGTCAATAAAGCGAAGAAATCATATGTCAAAGTTTCGTTTGTATCAAATATATGATGAAAATCAGCATCATACAAATCGGTAGTGCCTGATGCATTTGATGCAACCAAATCCTTCAACTTACCTTTCTTTATATAACGGTTGAGCACTGTTTCCATGCGGCTTCCCAATCCTCTTGTGATGTCGCATAGGGCTTGAAGTTCTTCTTCATTGATGTCTGAAACTGATTTACGGAAATAATCCTTTACGTCGGCATCACCAAACGGAATTATCTCGTATTCACTGATACTCAACTTGGAACAGGAAGGTATGATATTCTTGATATCTTCTTTCTTGCCTGAAAAAATGAAGCGACCATTGTTCCAAAACATCTTCTCCAAAAAACGTTTGACACTCTCAACCTTTTCTGGCGGAACATGATCAAAACCATCAAAGACGAAGTATAATGGCTTATCTGAACGTTTGATTTTTCGATAAACGGATGGCCATAATGCTGTAATGTTGGCTTTCTCTGCATCCCTAATGTCGAAAAGTTCATCTGCCCCGTAGGCATACCAGTACAATTGCTCCACAACGCTGTGCTCCATCACATCCGCATCCATCAACATAATGTCAAGGCCATCGTTGAAATAGCTCATACAGTTACGACCATGCTCCCTAGCAAACTGCGCCAGCACTGTGGAAACGCCAACACCCTCTTCACCATATAGGCAAAGAACATTATCTTCTACCAAACGCTTTTCGCACAAAGCAAGTATCTCCTTGCGGATGATTTCGTTGGAGACTGGACATGGTTTGGTATCACTATAGTAAAACATGTCGAGTATAGAGCTTTCTGCAATGGCCTCCTTGTTACAAGGACGGTTGCTCAGCACTTTCCTGGCATATTCTGCTCCATAGAAATTCTGTATGGCATATTTGGCATTAGGCAATATCTGCACGTTACTCTGCTGGATATCGAATTTATTTTGCTCGTCTGACATAAATATGATTTTAAAGAGGGTTAGGATACTTTCCAAAGTATCTTAGGATACTTGGCGAAGTATCTTAGGATACTTGTCCATGTATCTTAAGATACTTTTTTGGGGGTGTTTTAGCGACCTGCTTGACGGATAGTCTTTTTGCGGGCCGTCCAGGCAGTATTGATTGCCACCCGGATGTTGTCGATGGTCTGTCCTTTCTCCCATTTCGGAACGAAGGGAAGGAGAAGGGAAATGAAACTCTGCTTCACTATCAGCTCATCGGTGAGGGATGGCTCTTGCTGTCGCATGGTTGCCACCACCTCGCCCAGGTCTCTCGCTGTCTTGCAGGAGCGAAGGAGGGTGATGTAGCCTCGCAAGGATTCCACCTTATTTATATATATAGATAAAGCCTGTTCTTCCTCGGTGAGAGGTTGAGGTGCTTCGCCATCCTTGGCAAGCGTCTTCTCTGCGAACTGGTCGCCATAGAAGTTTTGCTCTGCCTTTGTAGCGTTGGGGAGGATTTGGTTATTGCCTCCGTATATATTGAAAGTTACATCTGCCATATTATAAAGGTAAAAAAGTAAAAGGGTAAAAAAGTAAAAAATGACTTGCTGGCTATGATTTCTTAATGAATTTCTTAACCTTATTCAATAGATATTCAACGTTTTTCAATGCCTTTCAACGGAATTGTTTTCGGACCACGGATGTTGTATCTTTGCAACAGCTTAAACGAAGAACGAAGAGTGATGAGTGAAGAATTCAATACCCGGGGTGCTCGACATTCGAAGTTTGGAGTAGCTGACAATTTTAGTATTAACAATTTAAAAGAAAGGAATCGATTATGATTGAGTATTCTATTTACATGATGGGTAATCCTATCAAACCAGAGGAGCCTCAAAAGGCTTATGCCAAGAACCAAGTTCGTGAAATCTGGGACTTGAACAAGTTTTGCAAGCACATTGCATCACATAACGCTGGCTACAGCCGAGGTATGGTGAAAGCCATCCTGTCGGACATGTGCGACTGCATTGTAGAACAACTGCTCAACGGCAACAAGATTAAACTCGGTGAGTTTGGTGTCTTTAGCATCTCCATCAACTGTGAGGGTGCGGAATCGCTGGAGAAGTTTACCGAGGAAAACATCAAGTCGGTGAACATCAAGTTCAACCCTGGTGTGGACTTTGAGAACCTTGTTGATAAAGCTGAGTTCAAGCTCGTGGCAAGCCGTGCTGGTCAAGCTGCCTTGCTCAAGGCTGAAAAGGCGAACGAGACTACCGTTGACCTGGAGGCTGCGAAGAAGAAGCCTACCAAGGACGACAAGAGTGACAACAAGCCATCGGGTGATGGTGGTGATACACCAAACCCTGGCGGTGGAAGCAGTACCGACTCTGGCACCGACGGTAGCGGTGATGGCCTGGAGTAGGATTCTCCCTGTGACTGCATCCTGCATAGTGCAGGGTGTGGTCACCCCTTCAAACTTATGTTTCACTTTTAAACACATTTCTGATTATGAAGAATTTTAATGATGGTTCCAAGAAGATTTCTTGGGTTTCAATTTTGAATGCTGCTGTTCAAGCTTTGATTGCAGCTCTTACAGCACTGGGAGTAAGCTCATGCGCAAACTATGTCAGTTAATAGTTAACAGTTTATAGTTTAAAGAGCCTATTATGACGAAAGATACATTTCCAATGAACATTGGCGGGGAGAAGGAACGCTCTGAGCGCATGCTCCGCGCCAAAGTGGAGAACGGCAAGAACATGATGTCTGCCGACTCTGTGAGATTTCTGGTACTGCATTGCTCGGCTAGCCGATGCAATGAGGACTATAGTGTAGAACAGCTGCGACGCGACCATAAGGCGCGTGGGTTTTATGACATCGGCTACCACTTCTACATCCGTAAGGATGGAACGATGACGCAGCACCGGATGCTGTTGGAGGTTGGTGCTCATGCCAGACCTTATAATAGATGCTCTATCGGCATCTGCTATGAGGGAGGGCTCGATGAGCAAGGCAAGCCTTGCAACACCATGACAACTGAGCAGGAAACGAGACTCATTGACCTTTTCAGGAATCTGAAGATTCTCTTTCCGAAAGCGAAGATTGTGGGGCATCGGGATTTGCCGGGGACTACTCCCAAAGAGTGTCCGTGTCTGGATGCGGGCAGCTGGGCTGCTCATCATCATCTCGATTAATACTCTGTTACTGGCGAGGTACTTTTCCTCGTCAGTACCACTTACTTAATATCTGACATTTCCATATACTCTATTCGATTTTTTGCAAGAATGCTTTAGGAATATATCCTGTCGTAACAGCACACAACCCCTTGATACTCACATAAAGTTTATGATCTTTTTTGATACGGACGACATAGCCTTCCGCTCCTTTCAAAGGACCTTCAATGACTCGGAACTTATCGCCTTTGGTAAACTTGGGATTATACTCATCGTAAAAATCAAGTCCTTCAACACCAGAAGTTGCCACAATGTTGAAGATTTTCACTTCACGTTCTGAAATTTTAGAAGGTTCTTTCAAGTTCTCAGAATTTTTGCCACGATAGAGCATCACTTTATTGAGAAATTTGCGTTCAATCTCTTCGGCTTCTGTTCTCGTAGTACGGAAAAGAATGAGAGATGGCATAATAGGAACTTCCTTCACCAGACTCTTTTTCTTATTCTTGTCCCAATATTCTTGTTTCACATCATAAATATGCTCTATCCCTTTGGCAACGAAATATGCCTTGATAGGCTTTCCTTTCCCAAAAAATATCTTGAATGCGTACCAACTCTCCTCGTTGTCTGGTTGTATCATTGTTTATTTTTTTCTATTTTGATCAGGGTGTACTTCTCATTCCCCCGTGTCGTGAAATCATGTTTCAAAACACTTGGCAAGAAAGGGTTGGTTAGTCTATTTCCAATAACGGAAACCTCTAATCACAGACGTACTCCTGATCCAAGAGCATGATAGTCTGCAACCCTTGGAATGATTAGCTGTCCGATTCCTTTGTCCTCAAAATCCTTCCCTCAA
>ULTW01052211.1_pt1 | contig 37736 bp, 34 predicted proteins | sample 1957961 | NCBI WGS metagenome assembly ULTW01 (sample SAMEA4835744, study PRJEB28245) | human gut metagenome | biome: gut microbiome; material: fecal sample | place: Denmark | collected 2008 | reverse complement strand
CAAGGGTGTATAAGTGCGCCCTTGTTACCAAGGGTATTATCCAGCCTCCACCCCCTCGGCGCGTTTTTTCAAATACTCCTGCGCTTCCGTACCCTTTGCGATGTGATACAGGAAGTCCTTTCCCTCGTCCTCTGTCATGGTTTTCAGCTCCGGCACAATTCTTTCCATAAAGCCTCCGTACAGGAAAATGCGGTGATTGCGCTCCTTGCGTTTCTCGACGGACAGTTTGCGGTTGAGCATCTTGTTTCGGTTCTCGTACTGCTGCAACTGCTTCTGTGTGCGTTCCAGTTCGGCATTACATTCCTCGATGGTCTGCGGCAGTTTTTTCTTTGGCATGGGTAGTCGCTCCTTTCATGATTTTGGGTAATAAAAAGTCCGCTGGCTTTGCGCATACGGCAAAGCCAGCGGACTGGAATTCAGTTTGACAATTTCGTGTACAAGTTGATATTCTTTAGCTTTTATCTGGGATCATCTGCTTTGTAAAAACTTTGTACTGATCCTACAGCATCTTTATGACTGCTCTGAGTTACAGTAACCTCTAAGTGGTCACCTTTGTTTACAACATCTGCTTCAAAAACAGCTCCGCCGTCATCACCGCCACTAAAACTAAGAACTCCGGTTTCAGAATTATACGTTCCGACTGCATTTTCAACATAAAGTAACTTGGTAATGCTGTATTCAATGTTATATGTGTTATCATCGGATTTTTGGATTTTCAGGATTTCATCATAGTCGTTACTATAATAACCTTCTTCCGGGGTCTGAAAATCTGTAGAAGAACTCGATGAACTTTCATCATTCGAATTCGGTAATTGGTTTTCGACTTGAGATGATTTGTTTGACAAATCATCATTACTGTTCGCCGCTGCTGAATCCTTTTTATTCGCACATCCCGTCACAAAAGAACACATAGCAATAACAACGAGTCCAATTACAATGCTTGTTCTGATATTATGTTTCATTGTTTAATTCCTCCTAATAATTGATTGAACATCAAGACAGCGACTATTGCTTCATGTAACGCTTTCGCATTTTAACATATTTTTTCAAATAATTCAGTAACTTTTTTGTGAACATTATTCTGCTTTGCACATTTACTCGCCGCCCTGCGCCGTTCCTCGCTATACGGGGCGGTCAGTCGAAAACTTAACCGCCCTTTCTCGATCTCAAAGGTCAGCCCGCCTTGCTCGTCATCGTCTGTCTGGCGGCAGCATTGCGGGTACTTTGCCGCAAATGCTGTTAGCCGCTTTTTGAGATCGGTGTTGTGGGTCTGTACCTCAATGATGCGGCTATGCTCGTCAAAGTAAATCACGGTTGTCTTTTGCTTCTTGGTAAGCCTTGTTCTCATAAAACCTCCTGTTTTTCATAGATTTTTCCCAGCTCTTGAATTGGAAAAGTGCTGCGATTTTTTGATGGAAACGCCCCAAACGATGTGGAGTATATTTTGCTTTGTCCTATCGGCTAATTTTCCACTTTTCCTGCTCTTGACTGCATTTTCACGATGTTTTGTTTGTGCGGCTTTTCAGCCACTCCACCAGCTCATTTTTCATTACCAATTTACGCCCGCCGATCCGCAAGGTTGGGAAGTCCGGGCTGCTCAAAAGGTTATATGCACCCGCTTTGGAAATCTGCAACGCTTCGGCAAGCTGCTTTACATCCATCACATCAGGCATGGCTTCAAACGGTTCTCTGCTCATAAAATTTCCTTTCCCGCATGAAAAGCAGCAGCTACCATTTCGGTAACTGCTGCCGCTTCTGCGTCTGTTTACTTGTCCAAATACTTCTGATACTCCGCTGTCACATAGTCCTCATAAGCTCCGGCGATTTTGGCGATCCGCTTATGGACTGCGCTGGCGGTCTTGTAGCCAACCTTGTCTGCAATCTCCTGTTCGGTCAAGCCGTCCATGCGCAGCTTCAATATTTCCCGGTCTTTCTCGCTGATGCTCCGCTCGGCAAAGGCGGTGATCTGCATTTCGGAGATAACATTCTGTTCAAACTCGCCGCGAGGGTCAGCGACCTCGAAAATATCGCCGTCCTCATTCTCCATCATTTCATCCAGAGAAATCGGCTTGCCGGAGCGGTTGTGATTCCACTTCCGCATGAAATCCGTCTTGACAGTGCTGCTGGTGGTTTCATAGTCCTCCATGGTGCGGTTTTCCCAGATCGCGTCGATCATCGGCTGCCAGTTCTGTTCCGCAATCACCATGTCGGTGACATTACCGACCAGATTGCTGAACTGCTGATAGGTCAGCCACGGCACTTCCACGCCCTGCGGGATGTTATATAGGTTTTGAAAGCCCAGTCCGTTCTGCTCAAATTTCATGCGGATGTAGGGGATGATACTGTACGATAGCCGCCACAGGGGGAAGTATCCTGCGTACTGATTCCAGTTGCCGAGAATGTCGCGGTAGTTGCCTTTGCGGTCTTTGACTTGAAAGAACTGCCATGCGCACCATGCGTAGCAGTCCCACACAAGCAGCTTGAACATATCGTCACATACGATGTGGTCATATTTGTCCGTCCGCAGCACCTCATACGGGCAGCGGGGCAACTCATAGGCGGGCTTCCACTTCTTCGCAAGCTGTAAAACAGCGTCAGCCATGATTTGTCGCTATCCTGTGGTATCTCGATAATCTTACCGGGCAACACCACAAGAAAGCCTTTCGGGCCTGCCTGCTTGTCCATCAGTGTCACCTCCAATCGCTTTTGTATTCAGCCCTCTACTATATATGGCTTGAGAACGGCTGAATTGTTCCAATGCTTCCAAACTTTTTGAGATTTTTTGAAAAAATCTCGGAATGGATGGGATAAGATTGATTTGAGACAATTATACCTGAAAGCTGTGAATAAATCTATTGCTTTTCGTGGCGGCAAAAAAATAACGGGTATCCGGTTCTCACCAGATACCCGTTATTTCGTTGCCAATCCCGCCTGACAGATGCCATAATCGTAATTTTTAGAATTACTGTCTTATGAGCACCCTTGTAAGGGCAGGGGATACCTTTTTGTCATTTACCAGCGGTTCAGGAAATTCTCCATATCCTGATATTCCACCTTCACTCCATTACTCATTAAACTGTATAATATGATTCCCTTCTTATAGGAAGCTGTCTGCACACGATGCAGCTTTTCATCGACCGTTACAACCTTTGTCTCATGATCCATCAGTTTCACCATGATCATTGCCGTACCTGCATCATACTTTTCCGGTTTTGTGATCGTTCCTGCGATCACATCCGTCTTTGCACATTCCTGTCCTTCTACTCTGGACTTTTCAATGTAAATCGTACCATAGCTCGGACGGGCTGTTGCGCAGATACCTGCTACAAGTCCTGCATTTTCCCGGTCTCCGAGTACTGTTACGTTTTTCAGCTTTATAGAAAAATCTCCTGACACTCTGTCACTTACCAAGGCTGTCACAACAAAAAAGAAACAGGACATATATTTTTATACATCCTGTTTCTTTACGATATTCCTTATAAATATGTAACAACTGCTTAAAACCTTCGGCTTAGATATCGAAATCGCCTGTTACGTCGCCGTTCATTACATAGTAAACCTTGTTTTCTTCCGGTTTTACATATAAATCAACGCTCTTTAAATCAGCTGCCTTCTTACCAAGGTCATACTGCCAAACATCTTTTGCCATCTTTTCGAAATCTTCTGCTTTGTATTCCTTACCTGCAAACTGAAGATTTACACTCACCTTTGTTGCGGCCTTTACTGTAGTTTCTTTCTTTACAGGTGCTGCTTTTTTAGCTGTTTCCTTCTTAGGAGCTGCTGCCTTCTTAGCCGGAGCTGCCTTCTTTTCTTCTACTGCTTTCTTAGCCTCAACCTTTTTTTCTTCCACCTTTGCTTCTGCCGGTTTTGTAGCTGCAACTGCTTTCGCTACTGGTTTTGCTGCTGCTGCAGCTTTTTTAATGTCTGCCATAATCATTATCTCCCTTCACACTATTCATGTTATATTGACTGAAAGATTAGTTTTATATTTGCTTTTCTGTGGATACTATAACGCAATTTCCAATTCATGTCAAACTTTTCGCCCGAAAAGCCGCTTAAATACGGCTTTTTCTCCATTTTGAACAAAAAAATCAGCGAACAAGTGCAAAATATATCAATAATACCGCACCTAAAACAATTCTGTAGATACCAAACGGGATAAAATCATGCTTTTTGATATATCCCATCAGGAATTTTATCACAATTATGGACACCACAAATGATACAATACAGCCAACCGCCAGAATTACAAGCTCCATTGATGTGAAACTGAGTCCCATCATCAGGAATTTGACCAGTTTTAACAGACTGGCGCCAAACATGACAGGAATTGCCAGATAAAATGTAAATTCCGCTGCCACAACTCTCGATACGCCAAGAAGCAGCGCACCGATGATCGTTGCACCGGATCTGGATGTCCCCGGGAATACAGCCGCGATCAGCTGAAATACACCGATCCATACTACCGTTTTATAATCCAGCTGATCAATCGAGGTGATCCGGAAGGTCGTTCCCTTTTTCTTCTTTTCCACTATGATAAATAAGATACCGAATACGATCAATGCCATTGCCACGCACGGAAAGTTATATAAGTATTTGTCAAATACATCATCAAACAAAACACCGACAATTCCCGCCGGAACACAGGCAACCAGTATCTTGACCCACAAAAACAGGATATCCTTTTTCCAGACCGGCTCTTTTTTATCCTTCAGGTTTAACGGAAAAATCTGATTCCAGAACAAAAGAACAACCGCCAGGATCGCCCCCAGCTGGATCACAACCAGAAACAGATTCCAGAATTCTTCTCTGACATTCAATTTAACAAATTCATCCAGAATGATCATGTGACCGGTGCTGCTGATGGGCAGCCATTCCGTAATTCCTTCTACTATACCGAAAAATATTGCTTTAATAATTTCTATCATGGTGTCTCCTTTTCTAAATATGCCCGCATTGCATCATAAGAAGCTTCCGCATCGTGATAGCCCTCTTCATATAATGCAACCAGTTTTTCCTTATCCTTTTCCACTCTGCCGACAGCTGACTTCTGCTGTGGTCTGATGATAAATACATTGCCTCTCTTTTCTTCCTTCTCCAGAAAATCAAGCGTCCTGTTATACCGCGTATGGCGGATCGCCATATCATGGATCAGATACGGATATTTATGATATCGTACCTTTACCATGCCCAGCATGGAAAACGGCTCTCTGCGATAGCCGACCTCTTTTGTCATGACAACGACGTTCTTCCGGTTTCCTTCCTTTAATGAATGCATAATCGGAATACAGTCCGCAATTCCACCGTCCAGATATTTTCTGCCGTCGATCTCCACAAACCGCGAAACAAGAGGCATGGAAGCAGACGCCTGCACCGCGATGATATCTTTTCGCATATCCTGCATCTTGTAATAAACCGGAGCTCCCGTTTCCACGTCCGTCATAACCGCATAGGCATTGCCCGGATATTTCATCGCAGCCTCATAATCATAAGGATTCAGCTCATTCGGTATCGTATCATAGCACATTTTGGCATTAAAAATATCTCCGGTTGTCGCCATGCTGTAAAAGCCGCAGTAATGCGGATCCTTCAGATAATCGACCGCAACGCTGAGCCCTCTGCCCCGCTGTGCGGAAATATAGCTGCAGAGTGTACAAGCTCCCATGGAAACACCGTAACAATTAGCAAATGTGATCTTTTTGTCCAAAAAGAAATCCAGGACACCGGCTGTATAAACGCCCTTCATGCCCCCGCCTTCCAAAACCAGACCAGCCTGATACATGTTATCACTTCCTTCTATATTATGTATTCTGTCAAAAAACATGACAGCAATCTGTTATTATCTGTTCCATGAACCGTTTCTAAATTCTAGCATAATCCATATGCCTGCGCCAGTTTTTCAAATGCCGCAAGTGATCTTTTTACCTTTTCTGTCGGTACGCAGTAGGAAATACGGAAAAAGCCCGGACATCCAAAGCTGTCACCCGGTACAAGCACCAGATTGTAAGCAAGCGCCTTCTGACAGAACGCCTTGGCATCTTCTTCCGGAGACCTTGGAAACATATAAAAAGTGCCGCCCGGTCTGACGCAGGAAAATCCCATCTTAGTCAGTGCATCATATAAGATGTTGGCATTTTCCTCATAAACCGACAGATCTGACGTTTCTCCTAAAAGCTCTGCCACCGTAAGCTGCAACAGCGAAGCAGGACAGTTATGTCCGATCCCTCTGGAGATCTGTGTACACATATGCACGATCAGCGCCGCATCTTTGCAGGCAGGATTGACTGCCACGTAACCGATACGCTCTCCCGGCAGAGAAAGCGATTTGCTGTAAGAATAGCACATGATCGTATTGTCATAAAATTTCGATACGCAGGGGGCATCTACGCCGGAAAACACAATTTCGCGATACGGTTCATCGGAAATGATATAAATATCATGTCCATATGCTTCCTGTGCTTTGGCAAGCACCTCTGCCAGCTTTCTGATCGTCTCTGTAGAGTATACGATTCCGGACGGATTATTTGGGGTATTGATCAGAACTGCCGCCGTTTTTTCGGTGATCATCTGTTCAAATGCCTCAAAGTTGATCTGGAAGGTTTCCGTATTTGCCGGTACAATCTTCAAAACCGCGCCTGTCGTTTCAATATACGGTCTGTATTCCGGGAAAAACGGAGCAAAGGTAATGATCTCCTCGCCCGGACATACGACTGCACGGAAAGCATGTGCCAGCGCGCCCGCAGCACCGCTTGCCATAAAAATATCTTCATAGGTATACGGAATATCATATGTCTTTGCCAGATAAGCTGCAATCTTTTCACGCACCTGCAAAATACCGTGCCCTTCACTATAACCGTGCAGAGAAAGCGGCTCTGTTTCCTCCAGCAGCTTTTTGATCACATCCTCCACCTTTTTCGGTGCAGGTACGCTCGGATTCCCCAGGCTGTAATCAAATACATTGTCAAACCCGATCTCCTCACCCATTTTATGACCGGCCGCACTCATTTCGCGGATGACCGATTTCTGTCCTAACATATCTTTGTACTTTTGCGAGATCATGCTGTTCCTCCTTTATAAACATACAGATATTCATCTGTTTTTCCTTTGACTGCCTATTTGTTTTCGTATTTTGCCTCTCCATCCATATAAGCCTGCAGGTCTTTGATGAGCTGCTGTGTTCTTGCCTTTGTTCCCTCATCCGTCAGGTGCATATAGGTATTATAAAAATAAGAAGTGGGATATCTGTAATCGTTAAAATCCGAGATCACCGCCGCATCCAGCGCATCTGCGATCTCCTGTCCCATCTCATCATATGCCGCTCTTTCCGGTGTCCCTTCGTATTCCGCGATCGGATAGCCTGCCACAACCATATCCGCTCCCTGCTTTTGCAGATCATCATATAACGTATTCAGACGTTTTGCCGTTGTTTCGTTGATATGATGGATCGCCACCGGCGAAAAATCGATGCCTTCCTCAGACTGTGGACGTGGATAATATACATCTCCGTATGCGTTAAAGGCGCTTCTGCGGTAACAGTCATTTGTCTCCTGATTTCCCGATTCATTACGCCACTGCCCAAGACATTTACGCAGATAGGTCGGATATGCCCGGATCATGTCCCACCAGTCCTTTGGGCGGATCAGTTTATACAGTTCAAAATGATTCTCGATCGTGATCCATGCCAGCTCCGGATTTTTGATCGCATCCGTATCATCATAGTTGCTGTGGCACACCACATAAATATCACCAGGCGTCACATTAAGCCTTGCTGCCTGTTCGTTAAACACATTCCCGACACCGCCATGCAGTCCCATATTCACAACCGGCATGGAAAATGCCTCCTCCAGCATCTGACTATCCATACCAAATGCCAGATTGGAATTGCCGATCAGAACGATCTTCGGACCTTCCACTGACCGGAGGCGGGCAGCCTTATCTACCATAGATGCCTGATAATTGCCTGTATACTGCGGCATAACGACGCCAAAGCAGAATACGAAGAGAAGCAGTGTCACTATAAACAATTTACCAAAGAAAAGTACTTTTTTCTTCATGCATGTATTCCTTCTGTAACTTACTGCAAATATTTTTTGCAGCATCCTTATTTTTCAACCATATCGGACTCCTGATCTGCCAGAGCTGTCAGAACTGAAAATAAATAAATGCCGTCTGGGCATATTCATATCCATAGACGCCAAACAGCAGAATGAACAGCAAAAGACCGCCATATACCAGATAGCGCGCAAACCAGCCCTGTGAAAGCACAAGCATTGCAGCATTTTTCTCCCGGTAAAGCAGTCTGTCAACCTGCCACATAAGAAGCAGTGCAAGCGTGACCGCCAGCAAAAGGGATGGCTCCATTCCCGCAAAAACTGCCCCAAACAGTCTGTGGAAACCCGGAACCGCCTTGATCTGTCTGAGCATACCGACCACATCATCCAGCGAAGACGCCCTGAAAAACAGCCACGAAAAATCTACCAGTGCAAAAGTCAGTATGCCTGCAAAAATCCGATACGACAGACTTTTCTCCGCAAGCCGCACTGCCTTTTTCCGATATCCCGTCACTTCCTCGATCACCATATAAAGCCCATTGATACCGCCCCAGATCACATAGGTCCAGTCAGCACCGTGCCACAGACCGCTAACCAGAAAAACGATCATGACATTCAGATATTTACGCAGCTTTCCTTTTCTGTTTCCCCCAAGCGGGATATACAGATAATCGGTAAACCAGCTTGTCAGGGAAATATGCCATCGTCTCCAGAAATCATGTACACTGACCGCAAGATAAGGAGCTTTAAAATTATCCATCAGCCGAAAGCCCAGCACCTTCGCACTTCCGATCGCAATGTAGGAATAACCGCCAAAATCACAGTAAATCTGAAATGCAAACAATACAGTGGCAAAAACGATCTCCGCTCCGGTATATGCCAGATAATTATCATAAATCTCTGTAATATAGACAGACAGATTGTCCGCGATCACAATTTTCAGAAAGAGCCCCCAGAGCATCCACAAAAGCCCTTCCCGGATTCTGTCCGTATCAAACGTATGCTCCTCTTCAAACTGCGGCAGCAGATTGTCCGAGCGTTCGATCGGACCTGCCACAAGTTGCGGAAAGAACGAAACAAACAGCGCATAGCGGAAAAAGTTACGACAGGCTTTAATCTTGCCTCTGTATACATCCATCGTATAGCCCAGTGCCTGAAAAATATAAAATGAAATGCCGACAGGAAGCAGAATATCAAAAGCAGAAATCTGCCTGCCATGGAACAGACTGCTGATCCTGTTCAGATTTACAATCGCAAAATTCAGATATTTAAAATAAAACAAAAGACCCAGATTCAGCAGAAAGCTCGCAGCCATCGCAGCCTTTACAAGCCTCACAGACTGCTTTTTCTCCTTTGCCCATTCCACCAGAAGACTGCACAAATAAGTGATCACGGTAGAGCCCAAAAGCAACAGCCCATAGGCTGCGTTCCAGTTCATATAGAAGAAATAACTGGCGATCAGAAGCCATGCATTGCGCAGCTTTTTCGGAAAAGCAAAATACAGGATCGTCACTATGGGAAAAAACAGCAGATAGCTGACCGAATTAAAAATCACAAATTTGCCCTTCCTTTCTAATCGTAATGTCAGTTTATTATACGTCGAATACGTCCGTTTGGCAATTTTTTGTTTATTTTCGATAAAAACAGGATAAAAGTGTAGGCACTATCACTCTATGTTTTTTCAGCAAACAATGCTATGATACCTATAGATTGCAAAAGCCTGTATCACAAGCAGAAGATACAGTACTTCTGCAGTGTTATTCTTTCACCTTGCAGGCTCCCCATTGGGGAGCCTGCTCTTTGTTATGGCGACGAGGAAAATGCACGCATTTATGCGGTGCATTTGACGACCGCTAATCAGAGCGAGATTCGCAAAGCGTATCTCGTCTCTGCATATCAGGGAATTTTTCCCTGATATATAAAGAGCCACTCCGTGGGATGCGCACTCACGCGAAGCGGAATATGTCGCAAGCATTGTCGTACATTTGCAGAGCAAATGTACGGCGCAATAACCTGCGTAGCAGGTTATAGAAAAGCGACCGCGCTCGGCGCCAGAGTTTTGCTCTGCAAAACTCTATTTTTATGTACAACGCGCGAAAGCTCCCGGGCAATGCCCGGGAGCTTTCATTAGATATTAGGATGATATTGCTATCATTCTGTCTTATAACGTTTATTTATCCTGTTTCTTTGTTACAACATCGAAGATAACCGCTGCAAGAAGTACAAGACCTTTTACAACCTTCTGGTAGTTGGCATCAACACCCATGATTGACATACCAAGGTTGATAACACCCATCAGAACCGCACCAACGATAACACCAGGAACTGTACCAACACCGCCGTAAGCGGAAGCACCACCTACGAAGCAGGCACCGATGGCATCCATTTCGTAGTTCTGACCGTATGTAGGCTGAGCACTTGTCATATGTGCGATTGTCAGCATACCTGCAAGAGCTGCTAAGAAGCCCATGTTTGCATATGCGATGAAGTAAACCTTGTTTGTATTGATACCGGAAAGTTTTGTTGCTTTTTCGTTACCACCTACTGCATAGAAGTAACGGCCTGTTGTTGTTTTGCTTGTGATGTATCCGTAGATCAGAACGACACCTGCAACCCAGCAGAGTGCTGTAGGAATACCTTTGTACTGAGCCAGACGGAACATGAATACTAAGATAACTGCACAGATGATCACTGTTCTGACTACCATTGCACTCAAAGCTTCCATTTCGTAGCCCTTCTTTGCACGGTTCATACGGTTCTTGATCTGAACCAGAACATAGATCACACATGCGATCACACCAACTAACATACATGTAATATTGAATCCGTTTCCACCGAAGAAATCAGGGATATAACATTCAGCACCACCACCGAATACTTTAACGAATCCTGCATTTGTCAGGGAAACTGTTAAACCGTTCAGTACAACGTTTGAAAGTCCACGGAATACTAACATACCGGACAGTGTTGTAATGAAAGGAGGTACATGTACGTATGCGATCCAGAAAGCCTGCCATGCACCGATCAGAAGACCGATCAGAAGCATCATGATAGAAGCAGCTACAGGGTTCATACCCTTACTTTCCATTAATGTTGCACCGACAGCACCTGCGAAGCAGACAACCGAACCAACGGAAAGGTCGATGTTACCACCGGTTAAGATACATAATAACATACCAGTTGCCAGAACGAATACATATGCGTTCTGAGAAATTAAGTTACTTACGTTCTGTGGAAGAAGAATTTTACCACCTGTCTGCCACGTAAAGAACAACGTAACTAATACTAAAACAATAATCATTGTATATTTTTTGACACCATTCATCAATTTTGCTTTATCCATTGTTTACGCTCCTTTATTTGAAGATTTTAAAATATGTGACATAATGATTTCCTGCGATGCTTCCTCGCCCTGCAGTTCTCCTACGATCTTTCCTTCATTCATGATATAAATTCTGTCACACATACCAAGAACTTCCGGAAGCTCTGAAGAAATCATGATAACAGATTTTCCTTCTGCCACCAACTGATTGATAATGCAGTAAATCTCGTATTTTGCACCAACGTCGATACCTCTTGTAGGCTCATCGAGGATCAGCACATCCGGATCTGCGAACATCCATTTTGCCAGTAATACTTTCTGCTGGTTACCACCGGAAAGATTACCGACATTCTGCTCTACAGTCGGACATTTTGTATGTAATTTTTCTTTGTAATCTACTGCAACTGCATATTCTTCATCCTGATCGATCACGCCATGTTTGCTGACCGCATCCAGATTTGCAAGTGTCGTATTGATCTTGATCGGATTGGAAAGGATCAGTCCGTTTCCTTTTCGATCTTCTGTTACATATGCCAGCTTGTGATGAATGGCATCTCTTACATTCTTCAGATGTACTTCTTCACCATTCAGCTTTAAGGATCCGGAGATCTTTGTACCGTAGCTTTTACCAAATAAGCTCATGGCAAGCTCTGTACGTCCGGCGCCCATCAGACCTGCAATACCAACAACCTCGCCCTTACGAACGTTGATGCTGACATTGTCAACAACCTTACGTTCTGTGTAAAGCGGATGGTAAACTGTCCAGTCCTTTGTCTCCAGATTGATATCTCCGAACTTCTTGTTTTCACGTTTCGGGAAACGGTCTGTCAGCTCACGACCAACCATGCCTTTGATGATACGTGCTTCGGAAATATCGTCTTTTTCTTTATCTAATGTTTCAATCGTAGATCCGTCACGGATGACTGTGATCTTATCTGCTACATAAGAGATCTCATTCAGCTTATGAGAGATGATGATTGAAGTCATGCCCTCTTTTTTGAACTTCAGGAGTAAATCCAAAAGTGCCTGAGAATCATCCTCATTTAAGGAAGCTGTCGGCTCATCCAGGATCAGGAGCTTTGCATGCTTTGCAAGTGCTTTTGCAATTTCAACCAGCTGCTGTTTACCGGTACCGATATCTTTGATCAATGTTCTGGAAGATTCTTTCAGACCTACTGTTCTCATATATTTCTCAGCTTCACCGTATGTATCATTCCAGTTGATCGCAAAACTCTTTCCTCTTTCATTACCAAGGAACATATTCTCACCAATGCTCATGTAAGGGATCAATGCCAGTTCCTGATGGATAATGACAATTCCCTTTTCTTCACTATCTTTAATTTTAGAGAATTTACAAATTTCTCCGTCATATATAATATCGCCTTCATAGCTACCGTAAGGGTAGATACCACTTAAAACATTCATAAGGGTAGATTTACCGGCGCCGTTTTCTCCAACCAGAGCGTGGATCTCGCCTTCTTCTACCTGAAGATTTACATTATCAAGTGCCTTAACACCGGGGAATGTTTTGGTGATATTTTTCATTTCCAATAATACTTTCGCCAATTGTATCCCTCCTAATATCTAATATCTAATGTTTACATAATGACTGCTCTGCAATCATTATATTCCTTACCTTTTGAGATTAACAGGCGGGGTGAACCCGCCTGTTATTGTTTTTATTTTGTTGTATTCTATAGCCTGCTTCACAGGTTATTCAGTCGCACATTTCAGAGTCGAAAATATGTGTCAATTACTGTAAATCTGCTTCTGTGTAGTATCCTGAATCTACTAACAGTTCTTTGTAGTTATTAGCATCTGCGAATACCGGCTCGCAAAGGAATGAAGGAATAACGCCTGTACCATTGTCATAAGACTCTGTATCGTTAACTTCTACTTCCTGTCCTTCGATGATCTGACCAACCATCTTTACAACCTGGCTTGCAAGTGTACGTGTGTCTTTAAAGATAGACATTGACTGTTTGCCGGCGATCATGTTCTTAACGTTTGCAATATCACAGTCCTGACCAGTGATGATCGGGTAATCGCCTGTGTAGTTAGCTGCAAGTGCGTTCTCAACACCAAGTGCTGTAGAGTCGTTTGAGCAAAGAACTGCATCAAGCTTTGTGCCATCTGCGTAGTAAGAAGCAAGAATGTTTTCCATTCTGGACTGTGCTGTTTCTGTAGACCAGTTAGCTGTTGCTACGTCTGCGAATTCCTTCTGACCTGATTTGATAACCAGTTTGCCTTCGTCGATGTACTTATTCAGAACATCCATTGCGCCGCCGTAGAAGAAGTTAGCATTGTTATCACCAGGGTCACCTGTGAATACTTCAAGGTTGAACGGTCCTGCTGCATTGTCAAGGTCTAAGTTGTCACGGATGTACTCGCCCTGCTTTGTACCAACCATGTAGTTATCAAATGTTGCGTAGTAAGAAACTGCATCTGAATCCATGATCAGACGGTCATATGCGATAACAGGAATGCCTGCTTCTTTTGCCTGGCTCATTACTGTACCAAGTGAACTGCCATCGATGGAAGCGATAACTAAAACATCAACGCCTTCTGTGATCATGTTCTCGATCTGGGATACCTGTGTAGCTGTATCGTTAGATGCATACTGGATATCTACTTTGTAGCCGGCTGCTTCGAGCTCTGACTGCATGTTTGAACCATCCTGGTTCCAACGCTGCAGATCCTTTGTCGGCATTGCTACACCAACAAATCCGCCTTCGCCTGCACTCGCACTGTCGTCTGCGGCTGCGCTGTCATCAGCAGTATCTGTTGCTGCTGCATCTGTTGCTGCGCTGTCATCTGTTGCTGCGCTGTCATCTGTTGCTGCGCTGTTTCCACAACCAACTAACAGAGAAGCTACCATTGCTGTGCTGAGTAATACACTTAATAATTTCTTCTTCATATTGAAGTCCTCCCTTAATTAAATTATATTGTGTTACAAATCATTCCGTTTTTAGGTTTTCTTTGTTACAAGTAAAATGTACCATACCTTCAATAGCAATAGTTTGCGAATTTCTGTCATTTTTTAAGATATGACATACCATAAAAAAAGAAGTGCTAGCACAAAATTGTTCTGTGTACCAGCACTTTTTGCAATAATTTACTATTGATTTTTTATTTTTGCGTGCTCGTGCCCCTAATCGCGTACATTTAAATAAACCTCTTCTTTCAAGTGAAATCCGCTGTTTATAATGACTTCCTGCATATTGTCAGCATCCACCGCGATTGGTTCGAGCACAACTGCAGGCACATTATAAGTGCCGTCATATTCTGTACGATCCGTGCTGATGCCTTCTCCCCTTGCCAGCCCGCATGCATAAACAGCCGCAGCCTGCGCCTGCTTCTCCACCGGCTTATACACGGTCATAACCTGTGTTCCTTCCACAATACGCTGGCACGCTTCCAGCTCCGCATCCTGTCCGACGATCCTGATCTTGCTTGCCAGCCGTTTCTCCGCAAGCGCACGCACAGTACTTGTAGCGATACCGTCGTTACCGCACATGATCGCATCCAGACCATCCAGAAGCTCCGGATGGTCATTAATATAATCATAAGCAAGTTCTGCCTTCCAGCCGTCCGCGTGCATGCTGCCCACGATCTCGATATCATTTTCATCCATCACAGCACGAAAGCCCTTTTCCACCTGCGACACATTATTATCCGCAGTCGGTCCGGAAAGCATAAGCACTTTTTTGTTTGGCAGACCTGTCTGTACAAGTGCCTGCCCCATCAGCGTACCCACCTTTTCATTATCAAACGATATATACAGATCTACATTGGCATTCTTGATCATACGGTCATAGGCGATCACCCGTATGCCTGCATCCTTTGCTTCCGCGATCACATCCGCCAGTCCATCCGAATCGATGCAGACAACAACAAGCACATCCACCTTTTTCTTGATCAGATACCGGATCTGTGAAATCTGTGTGTCAATATCACCATTGGCATTCTGCACATTGACTTCCGCACCATATTCCTTCGCCGTGGAAACAAATACATCCCGGTCCTTCTGCCATCTTTCTATGACAAAGGAATCAAACACAAGTCCGATCTGCACCGGTGTATCATCCTGCTTCTCTTCCTCCTGCTCCGTTTCCTGTAATTTACCGCAGCCCGTCAGCAGGAGCATACATACAAACAGCAGCATAAACCTTTTCTTCATCTGTTATTTTCCCTCCTTAAACTCCGTAGGGGTCACACCTACATTTTTCTTGAAGGTGCGGCTGAAATAATTCGGATCGGAATAGCCGACCGCCGAACAGATCTCTTTCATACTGCTGTCACCTGCCTGAAGCAGTTCCTTTGCCTTTGATATCCTGACATTCGTCAGATATTCAATAAAGTTTTCCCCGGTCGCTTCTTTAAACACTTTGCTGAAATAATACGGGCTGATATCTACCTCGCGCGATACATCGTCCAGCGAAATATCCTTGCTGTAATGTCCTGCAATATAATCCTTCGCCCGGTCAATAATACTGCTTGACTGCTCTTCCTTCCGGGTCATGACAGTACGACATGCCTGTGTGATCTTGTCAATATACCATTTCCGCAGATCTTCATACTGGGTAATTGCCAGCAGTGACGGCAGATAATCCTGTCTGGATCGGAAATGATACACCTTGCCGCTGTTCTCGTATGTTACATGCTCTGCCCAAAGTATAAATTCCAGCGCCTTCAGCTTGATATCCATTTCGCAGTTTGGATAATTTTCCAGCATCCAGTCAAAAAACTGGTTAGCCGATGCTACCGCACCGTTCAGATCACCTTTTTCCAGCGCATCAAATAAAAGACGCTCTGTTTCTACCGGATAATTTTCTTCATATTCACAGCCGATCGGCAGGTCATCTACGTGTGCAACCGTTCCTGTCGTTGTTGTCAAGGAATCCAGCGCCTCATTATAGGATTCCATCGCCTCACTCAACGGGCGGACAGAGCCAAATCCCGCGCGGAATGCCACATCCAGATGCTTCCTGAGTTTTCTGACCATGACACGCGCTTTTTCGATCATTTCAATACGTTCGTTATATTCCTGTTTCGGTTCCTCCCACGGAATAAAAACTGCAATCTTATTTGCCATGACAGAGCCCACAATTCCCGGAAAATAGCTTTTGACCACTTCACGCACCTCCCTGACATGATTCTGCACGCGCACACTGGTTCCAACCGCATTTGTCATATGATTGCCTTCCTGGTCTTCACCAAAGACAAGCGCCATCATACAGCCATAATCCATCGAAAGCCCCAGCAGATTTTTAAAATTTTCGATATCGTCCTCAAAGAATTCCTGAAACAGGATATTATAAACAAGTCCGTTTTCAATGATCGGAACAACCGTTTCCATTTTCTCGCGGATCATCAGATCCTTCGAGCGTTTTTCGCGCTCCTTGTCGATCAGATTCATGGCACGCTTCACAACCGCTACAATCTCGGTTCTGTCAACCGGTTTGTTCAGATATTCCAAAACGCCAAGTCCGATAGCTTCCTTTGCGTAATCAAATTTATCATAGGCAGACATCACGATAAAAATTGTATTCGTGTTTGTCTCCCGGATCTCACGCATTGCCTCGATCCCATTAATACCGGGCATCTGGATATCCATGATCGCAATATCGGGGCCAAAATGCTCCGCCAGCTCGATCACACTTCTGCCGGTCTTGGCAGATTCGATCACACATGTATCCCCAAATTCCTTTGATAAGATGAACCGGAGGGAATCAATCACGATCCCTTCGTCATCTGCCAGCATAATCTTATACATACCTTATCCTCTCTCCGTAATCATTACATTTCACATTTTCAAATAAGGAATCCGGATCACTACCTCCGTTCCCCTGCCCGGTCCTTCACTCATCATGACAAACTCTTCCGCTCCGTCAAAAAACAGATGGAGGCGTTCCATTACATTGTTCAGACCGACACCGTTGGAATCTCCCGTATCTTCCTGATGGGAAATACAGTTCTGCATCACCTGCGCGATTCGTTCTTCCGTCATGCCAACACCGTTGTCTTTGATACTGATACAGACTTTTTCCTCTTCCCGGTAAACAGAAAGCACGATCCGCCCTTCCCAGTCAATATTACGGATTCCGTAATTGACACTGTTTTCCACGATCGGCTGCAGGAGCATGCTCGGAATATGCACGCCCAGAAGGGATTCATCTACTTTTTTCTCAAAATGGATCTCACCCGAAAACCGGACGTTTAATATATAAATATAATTATCCACAAGCCGGATTTCTTCTTCCAGCGTGACTTCATCATGATCCTTCTTAATATTGTAGCGGAAAAACGCAGCCATGTTCTGGATATAATCATAGGTACGGTCCGCGCTTTCCATCATGGCAAGCTGTGCACCCGCATTCAATGAATTAAACAGAAAGTACGGATTGATCTGTGCCTGCAGATATTTCAGCTGGGCATCCTTCAGATGTGTTTCCATCAGGAGCTCCTTTTCCTTCATCAGCCGCTCTTTTTCAAGGCTCTCCCGGAGCCGGTTTATATAAGCCGGAATACTCTGCAGCATCCGGTTAAACGCTACCGTTACGACACCGATCTCATCCATCGAATGCACTTCCACCATATCTGCCTGATCCAGCTCTCCATTTGCCACACGATACGCTGCATCCGAAAGCTTCCGCAACGGCTTTGTGATATTTCTCGTAAACATGACGACCATTAAAAGGGTACAGAGTGTCAGCGCAATAAATATAAAGATACTGACCATTTCCAGATATTGCAGAGAATCGGAAAGCACTTCGTAATCCCCGGTATTGGTACGGAACCGCCTGTTATTCAGACTCAGTATATACATCTGCAAATATTCATAAAGCTGCGATGCATCATCATAATATGCTTTGTATTTTTCTACATTACGCCCTCTTTTTGCCTCTATCGTATCCGCCGTCAGCGTCAGATATGTCTCTGACATGTAATGGATATTACGCTCCATCAGAAGAAGCTCGTCCCCTGTTGCCTTTGTCCGAAGTCCCGCGATCAGATCTGCATAATTCTGCTCATTTTTATAATATTCCTCCATGGCATCTGTCGTCTTTGTATTCAGATAGGAAGTCATACTGGACTGCAGACCGTCAAGCGCATCCGCGATCGCATTCAGCCTGACATTGTCCGCGTAGATTTCATCCAGCTGCACGGTGATCTTGTTGATATTCAGATACATGAACACATTCACAAGCAGCATGACAAGGATCGTCAGAACGAATACACAGATCAGCTTTGTCCGGATTGAGAGAGCCGCGAAGGCGTCAGTCAGTTTCTTGGACATCGTCCGCGCCTCCTTCCCCCAGCGTCTGTGCATCCAGAAGTGAGATATCTACTGCAAAATATTCATTTGCATAACCACTTTCCTGATATTCCATAAGAGCATCCACGCAATATCTGCCCATTTGCTTTGTATCGATTGTCACGGAAGAATAGATGATATCTTTCCGGATCGCACTTCTGATCATATCGGATTCGTAATATCCCACGATCTCAATATCCCCAACCTTGTTATAATCGACAACCGCCTGATAAACGCAGGTCGTATTTTGTTCATTCAGGCAGATCATCACGTCCGGCAGAGTATCTCTCGTCATAAAAATATCACGGATCGCCTCTTCAGCGGCAAATGCCGATCCACTCTGTACCGGAACCGCCTCAATCTGTACCAGATCACCAAACCCTTCTCCGTCAATCACCTCCTGCATAGAGGCAAGAAGGATACTCTGGCTCGTATCCGCGCGTTCCGCATCCAAAAGTACCATGACATTTTGCCTGCTGCCATATCCCTTTACCTGTTTTTCTCTTATGATATCGCAGAGCTGATTCCCATACTCTCTGCCAAGATTATAATAGCTGATGCTTACATAACTCTGCCTGCCCGCCTGTGTGTTATCCTCCAGCACAGTCACGACAGGAATTCCGTTGTCTTCCGCTTCCCTGATAAGTTCTGTCATCATGGCACTTTCATCCGCCTCCACAATGATACCATCCACCTTGGAATCGATCGCGATCTTCATCAGATCCCGCTTGTCGTAATCCGTTTCCAGATTAAGCCCCGGCATTTCAATATAAGCATCTGCTTTCTGTGCTTCCTCCAACGCGCCTGCATAAACATTCTGCCAGAACGGCAGGCTGTCATCATTGGTGATCATCATATAATAGCTACTGTATTCTTCTGCATCCTGCACCTTTTGCAGCACCTGACTTTCCCGCTTCCGCATATGGAAATAGAACACGCACATAATGACCATCAGAGCAGCCAGCAGATAAAAAGGAAGTATCTGCGCGATTTTCCCAGCTTTTTCTTTCCATCCGTTTCTTTTTTTCATATATAATATCTATAACTTTCTTCTCTTTTTACAGCAATTTCTTTTTCTTTAATACAACAAGTGCCACAACACAGATCACTGCTATGGCCACACAGATAATAGTGAACCCGTAAGGTGTCTTCGCAAGCGGCATCCAGGCTGCACTTACATTCATTCCGTAAATGCCGGAAATAACCGTCGGGATCGCCATAACGAGCGTAATGGAGGTCAGGAATTTCATCACATTGTTCAGTCGGTTATTTAAGATCGTGGATACGAGCTCCCGGGCACCATGGATAATATCTCTGTAAATGTTTGTCATTTCAATTGCCTGCCTGTTCTCGACTATGACATCATCAAGCAGTTCCTTATCCTCCGGATACTGCTCGATCCGCTCATAACGGGTCAGTCGTTCGAGTACAACTCTGTTTGCACTTAATGACGTTGCGAAATAGACAAGGTTGCTTTCCAGTTCATGTAAGTGGATCAGATCTCTGTCCTCTGTATCATTTTCTTCGCTGACTCTCTGCTCGATCTCGCTGCGCCGCTTATCAATAACACGCAGAAATGCCTGATACATATTTGTTGTCCGAAGCAGGATCTGATACACAAAACGCATCTTCTTTTTTGTCGAGAATCCTCTGACGAGATTTTGTGAAAAATAAGTCAGCACCGGTGTCTCTGTACCGCATACCGTGATGATCGCATTTCTCACAAGCAGGATACCCAGAGGAATTGTCGTATAAGCATTCTGGTTATTACGCACCTCAGCCGACGGGATATCGACAAGGATCAGTGTATACCCATCTTCCAGCTGCACACGGGAGCTTTCCTCATCATCCAGTGCTGCCTTCATATCGTTAACATCAATTCCATATTGTTTGGCCGTCGAGACGATCTCATCCATATCAGGAGTTATGAGGTTTACCCATACGTCCGGCTCAAAATCTTTCAGTTTTGACAAAACTCCATTGTCTGTCTTATATATACAACGCATAAAAAACCTCCCATTTTGCATACCTTGTTATCAGTTTACATCTTTTCAACATTCGGTGCAATAAAATCCTCTAAATCCGGGCAGTAGTGTATAGAGCAGCAGAAATGCGTGCATTTTCCTCGTCGCCATGACAGAGACGAGATACGCTTCGCGAATCTCGCTCTGATCAGCGGTCGTCGAATGTCTGCCCATGCAAGCATGGCATTCATTCTCCTCGTCGCCATGACAAAAAATCTCCGGCGGACGACTGTTCATCCGCCGGAGCTTCCCATTTTCTGTTTCTCTTTCTATTACATATTGCCAGATCCTGTGTTTTTTATTTCTTTACTTTGATCTTCTTCACAGCAGATTCAATATTCATATCTGCCTTCAGCTCGTTTGTACCTTCAGCCACTACTTTGTAATAGTATGTTTTCTTCTTTACTGCTTTACCTGTATAGCTTAAGGACTTTTTGTTCTTGTTCTTCTTGGTTACCTTGACAGTTGCAACCTTTGTATACTTGCCGCCCTTCTTCATGGAACGATAAACTGTATACTTCTTTGCGCCCGGTACCGTGTTGAAGGTTACTGTTACTTTGCCTTTCTTGCTGTTTTTCAGCGTAACGGTGTTGATACCGTCTGCTGTTACCTTGGCAGCCTTGGAAGACATAACCGAATATACGTTGGAATCCGTTCCGGCCATCGGTGTTTCCCCATAAGCCTTGACTGTGTAATAATAGGTCACACCTGCAGGAACATCCTCATAATCATAAGCGGTAGTACCAACAACAGAACCTGTCACACCGTTATATTCTTCATAGCTTTCATAGCTGCTGCTGTCTCTGTAGCCATCCGTTCTCAGAGAAGAAGTAGTAAAGTAGAAATCATCATTTCCATCCTTTTTGATCAAAGAACCTGATGGCAGATAATACAGCTTCTTATCTTTATCATAATTACCTTCATAAACAGAACGATATACTTTGTAGTATTTTGCTCCCTTTACTGCTTTCCATGTGATTTTGACACCATTGACCGTCTTGCCGTCAGAGGTCTTCTTTGTCACAGCAGACGCCTTAATACCTTTGACCGGTGCAAGACTGTTCATGGAGGACGACCAGTTGGAAGCCGATGTCCATCTTCCGTATACGTTTCCTTTTCCTACCGCACGGATACGAACCGTTACAGTCTCTCCTGCGCCAAGTCCCTTGATAGTATAAGTGTTTTTCTTTGTAGAAGCCTTGAGCGGTGTTGTATTCTTTGCATATCCATTGATATCGAACATGGTGTATTCCAGCTCATATTTCGCAGCAAATGTATCCTTGTCCCATGTGATCTTTGCATTGGAACCGTTTACTTCACCATATATATTTTTGACAGTCGTATCCAGTGCCATCAATGCAAAACCGCCGCCGGATACATATTCCGTCTTACCGCCTGCCTTATAATAAGCAATAACAACATAGCTGTATTTCTGATCTGCTACCAGCTTCTTATCCGTCAGACTTGTTTTGGATTTTCCAAGTGTTTTGATCAGCTCATAGCGGTTGTCTGACAGATAATCTTTCCTGCCGGACGCACTGAATTTCTTGGAAATCGTCTTCGGATCCGTATTTTCAGAACTGGAACGATAAATTTCATATTTTACGGCATTCGGTACCTTCGTCCACTTGATCTTTGCAGAAGACTTGGATGCCTTTGTAACGGAAACAGAAATATTGGCTGCATCTGCTGCCTTTACTGTGACCACTCTGTAATCGCTGTAATATTTCTCTTTCGTATCACGGTTGTAATAATAGCCACGAACCTTATACGTATAAGATACGCCGTTTTTCAGACCTGTGTCCGTATAAACATCATCTGTCATAGTCGCAATCTTTTTAAACTTCTTACCGCTCTTGCGATAGATTTCATAACCTGTGTTATATCCGCCGACAGTCAGCTTTACACTGTTCTTTGTTGCATAAGTGGAAACAGTCGGCTTGTCCGGCTTTGCATATTTATAGCTTACCATATTAGATGGTGCACTGATCGGTATGTAAGAATCATAACTGTAAGTAACCGGTGTCGTCTTTTCTACACCGTTTACCTTTATTTTCTTTGTTGTCTTATAAGTGATCGGTGTCTGATTACCGGTCTGCAGACTCTTGTCATAGGTATATGCGACAAAATAATAAGTTCTGCCCGGTACCAGATTCATATCACTCATTGCCGTGCTCGCATTATAAGAGCCGGATTCTGTTGTATACTTCACTTTATTTAATGCCAGCCGGTCTGCATCCGAAAGCTGATACTCCATTTTTCCATCTGCAGAACTCGGTTTCTGGAACTTTGTCGTATAATATGCCGGGAACGATGCTGCCTCATATGCAAATACAACTACATTTTTATCTGTTCCGTCCCATACCAGTCTCGGTCCTGTTGTTCCATAAGATCCGTCATTATTGGAATATTTTTCCACATGCAGATTGGTTACAGGTGTCAGTACCTGTGTATTCCGGGCAGCAGTTACACCTGCTACCGCTTTGATCGTATCGAGACTCTGATCATTATAATATTTTTCATAATCGGTCAGGCTTGACGGTACAACCGCAAAATAGTAATAGCTGTAATTTTTATCCGTTGTTAATTCAAGCTCGCCCGTATCACTGGAATAGAAATAATTTACGGCAAAATCAGACGTGCTCAGCCCCAGTTTCTGTAATGTTGCACTATCCTTATAATAAACGTCACTAAAATTAGCTGTTGTCAGACTGATCGCCTTTTTGGAAGCGATTCTGTAAATACGATAATCTTCACAATTTGCCAGTGTTGTGTACGTAATACGGATCTTATTTTTATTGGTTGAATATCCTGATCCGCTTACCTCCGTTGCTACCGGAATATATCTGGCTGTCACAGAAGGAACCGCACCAACCGCCTGTGGTGCTGTATATGTATAAGTATATGGTTCAGACCATTCGCCAAATGCATCGATCACATTGACTGTATTTCCACTCTGTACACCATTTTCTGTGATCACCTTATTTTCCTGATGATAGTACAGACCACGTACACGCAGTCTGACTGACTGACCGTTTGTCAGGTACTTGTCATAAGTAAATCCGGTATAGGAACTCATCCGGTGTGGTGTACCGGATTTTTCATGTGCATTGTATTCGGTATTTAAAAGAGCGCCGTTTACCTCCACTTCATATCCGACTAAAAGCTCCTGTCCGGCGCTGTTTTTCTGGTCGGCTTTTATATGAAGGGTATTCCAGCTGAATGTAACATTTTGCGCATTCAATGCAATCTCCGTATATCCATAGTACTTTTTGATACGTTTTCCGCCTTCATAAACAGAATGGTAGCCTGCATTTTTATAACATTTGCCGCCTACTGCATAATAATCCGGTGAAACGTCATATTTATTCTGCCCCTGCTTCTGATAATAAGCATCTGATTTTGTATAACGGCCATACTGCTTCCTGAAAGCCTGAAGACCTGCTGTATCATCGGAAAAGCTGCCTGTCATCGGCATATTGTTTTCTGCCTTTACATGATAATAAGCACATTCTTTTCCGTTTATGTTAACTGTACCAAGGTCGCTGTAATAGGTTCCGTTTACTTTATATAACTGGGTAGCAGCATCCAGATAAGCTGATTTTGGATTGCCCAGCAATGCAATTTCATTATAGGATCTAAAAGTTGTAACATTCAGATATTTATCATATGATGCATACCTATAAAGTTTTCCGTTATAGCTGTAAAGTCCCGTTGCGGCATTTGCGTCGATTTTTCCCGGCGCTTCCACGCATGTGGTTGCATCCTGGACCGCAACATAACGATATACGACATTCCCATTATCATCCTTAAAGCTACCGTCATAGTCTCTTCCCGACACCTCCAGTCCGATCACTTTTGAAATGCTTCCATCATATGCCTCATCTGCATCCAGATCCGCATCATTCTCTGAAACAGTAATCTCTGTATCATTTTCTGAGACGCTTGTCTCCTCAGCCTCTGCCACAGAACCGGCTTCCGGTGCTGCATCCTCTGCATCTTCCGTCTCAGGAATCTGTACTTCTGTTTCTACACTTTCCGGTGCCACAGCTTCTTCTGCTGTCTCTGCTTCCGGTGCCACAGCTTCTTCTGCTGTCTTTGCTTCCGGTGCCTGCTCAGCAACTGTTTCCGTTGCGCAAGTCGCAGAGGCATCTGCCGGTGCTGCCACCACTGCCGATGCTTCTCCCAGCACCAGAGAAAAAGCAAGCGCAAACGCCATCACACGCTTTCCGTTTAAACTCTTCTTTCTCATGAAATCTCCCTTCCTTATACAATACTTATTCTATGCCCTATTTATTTTTGCCACTAGCGCATTGAAAATATGGCACTACTTTATTATCGATTATTCCCCCTGCTTTTGCAACCGAAAGACAGCTGTTTTTCGCAGACGAAATTCACAAAAATAGAGGCTTTGCTTTGTGCAAAACCTCTTTCCTGCTTTAAGTTCATTTTAAGTTCTGTCTGCAGAGCAGCTTCAGCTGCCGGATCACACTGTCGTAATCGGCGCATGTACTGCATTTCCGCAGCTGTTTCATAAGCCTGTCTGTTTTGGGATTGTTTTCTCCTGCAAGCTCATTAAATCCGACCTGCAGATAGCTCCACAGCTCCTTCATCTTGAACAGGGCCGGCTTGTCGCCCTGCAGATAAGCCCGGTAGCCTTCGTAGATCCGGTCGTGGAATATCCACAGCTTATCACTGTTCATAGATTTTCCCGTTTTCCGGCTTTCAGATTCTGTTATTTCTCCCTGCAGATTCCCGGATTGCCACGATAGCTTCTCCGTAAACCCCGGCCGCATCAAAAAGCCTCTGCCGATCATCACAGCCCGCATTTCCGGGTAAGCATCTGCTAACTCCTGTATCTGTTCGTTTCTTACGATATCTCCATTGTAACACAGCTGCAGCATCCGTTGTTTTCTTTTCCCCGTCGTCTTTATCATACTGTCTGGCAGCTCAGTATCATTTACTTCCCTGTTTTTCATGATCGTTTCCGCATCAGCTCCGGTAATCTCCCTGTAAGCCTGTGCAAACATCTCTTCCCGGATCCTTCCCTGATAGTAATCTTCCCGCAGGCGCGGATGGATGATCAGTTCTGAAACAGGGAATGCTTCATATAGAGAAAGCAGCTTCTCCCATTCCACTTCCTCCGCCATCCCAACCCTTGTTTTAATAGAAAGCCTTACGCCTTTTCCCTCAGCCCAGTCATAACATTCTGTCAAGAACGCCTTTAAAAGCTCCGGTTCCGCCAGGAGCCCTGCGCCGCGTTTCTTGGTGGCAACAGTTGCCGATGGGCAACCAAGATTCAAATTCAGCTCCCGATAGCCAAACTGATACAGCATCTGTGCGGTAGATATAAAATCCTCCCCTTTATTTGCCAGAAGCTGCGGGATCAGACAGATTCCTGTATTATTTTCCGGCAGAACATCCCTTAAATCACGGGCAGCCAGCTTCTTTCGACAACTGGCTGCGATAAAGGGTGCAAAATACCGATCGATCGTTCCCGGAAAGCAGGATTCATATGCATTTCGCAAAACAAATCCTGTAATGCCTTCCAGTGGTGCAAAATAGATGTTCATGTGTACCCTCTGCTTCTTATTTTAAAAATCCGTTAATGATCTGCTCCTCAGCTTCCTTTTCTGTCAGTCCGAGTGTCATGAGCTTGATCAGTTGTTCTCCGGCAATTTTACCGATTGCCGCTTCGTGGATCAGGTTTGCCTCAATATTGTTGGCAGTAAGCTGCGGGCTTGCAGACACCACACCGTTCTCCATAATGATACCGTCACATTCGCTGTGTCCCGCGCAGGCAGCGTTTCCATTCATTACAGAGAAAAACTCCTGTTTGGAATGCCCTTTGGCGACGGAACGTGAAACCAGATTGCAGCTGCAGCCGTCTCCGTTCATATCCACCACAAAGTCAGTTTTTGCATACTGCCTGCCATGTGTCATAATCTTCTCACGGATTTCCAGTGTTGCATTTTCTGCCATATCCGCACGCGTGATACGCTCCGTCGAATCGATCCCCTTGATCTGGGTTGTCTCCATCTCCATGTACGAACCCTCCTGCATATGCACGATTGTCTGCGGATTCATGATATTTTCGCCATTACCGTCACCTTCTCCGTAGTGACGCTCAATATAACGGACATGCGCACCCTTTTCCAGATAGAAGGTATGTATCCCTGCATGAAGCGATGTGTCCACGCCGCAGTTGTGGATTCCACAGCCTGCCACGATCGTGACATCTGCACCTTCTCCAATATAAAAATCATTATAAACACATTCCTGCAGACCACTCTGCGACAGGAGCACCGGAATATGTACACTTTCATTGACCGTCCCCGGCTTTATGATAATATCGATTCCATCCTTGTCTGTCTTGGACACAATATCAATATTGGCGGTTGTGTTTCTTGCCATTTTCTGTCCGTTGGCACGGATATTATAAGCCCCTTCCGGAATTTCATGCAGACCCGCAACCTGCTCAAGTAAATTTTTCTGTATTAAATCCATGGCTCTACCTCCTACAACTTCTCTGTCAGTGTCTGACACGCCTTTGCCGTTCCGAGAAGCTCAGGCAGCACTTCCTGCTTTGTACCAATCTTTTTTAATTGTCCATCCGCAATCACAATGATCTTCTCCGCAATATCCAGAATACGTTCCTGATGGGAAATGATCAGGATTGTTCCCTGAATCTCATCCCGCATCTTTTCGAAAACACGGATCAGGCTGTTAAAGCTCCAAAGGTCAATACCTGCTTCCGGCTCATCAAAAATGGAAAGCTTTGTTCCTCTTGCCGTGATCATGGCAATCTCAATACGCTTCAGCTCTCCACCGGAAAGACTGTTATTGATCTCGCGATCAATATATTCCCGCGCGCAAAGCCCCACTTCCGACAAAATATCACAGATTTCATTGACACTCAGCTTTTTCCCCGCAGCGATCGTAATAAGATCACGGACTGTCAGCCCTTTAAAATGCACCGGCTGCTGGAATGCAAAGCTGATGCCCTTATTGGCACGCTCTGTGATATTTAATCCTGTGATATCCTCACCATCCAGCAGAATCTGACCGCTTGTCGGTGTCACAATTCCCGCAATGATCTTTGCAAGCGTTGACTTACCTCCACCGTTCGGTCCGGTGATCACTACAAAATGATCCTCGATCTGCAGACTGATATCCCGGATGATCTCTTTGTTATCTTCTACTTCATAACATATATTTTTCAGTTCTAACATAAATTATTTCTTCCTTTTTGGTTTGTGATTCTGCCATACGTCAGCTATTATGGTTTACCGCTCCGCACGCATCGGATTGTGCAGGAAATCTTCATAGGCAAGTCTGATACCGTCTTCCAGTTCTGTCTTGTACTTCCAGCCAAGGCTTTCCGCCTTTGAAACATCCAGAAGCTTTCTCGGTGTTCCGTTTGGCTTACTCGGATTCCATTTGATCTCGCCTGTAAATCCTACCACCTTTGCCACAAGCTCTGTCAGCTCTTTGATCGTCAGTTCCTTACCGGTTCCGGCGTTGACTGTCTCATCTCCGCTGTAATTGTTCATCAGGAACACACAAAGGTTAGCCAGATCATCTACATATAAGAACTCACGCAGCGGTGAACCGTCTCCCCAGCAGGTTACTTCCTTAAGGCCTGCCTCCTTTGCCTCGTGGAATCTGCGGATCAGCGCCGGCAGTACATGGGAATGTGTTGGGTGATAGTTATCATTTGGACCGTACAGATTGGTCGGCATTACGGAAATATAATCTGTTCCATACTGCTTATTCAGAAATTCACAATATTTCAGACCGGAGATCTTCGCAAGTGCATATGCTTCATTTGTCTTTTCCAGTTCTGAAGTCAAAAGGCAGCTTTCCTTCATCGGCTGTGGTGCCATACGCGGATAAATGCAGGAAGAGCCAAGAAATTCCAGCTTCTTACAGCCGTTTTTCCATGCGCTGTGGATCGCATTCATTTCCAGGATCATGTTATCATACATAAAGTCAGCCAGCGCATTCTGGTTTGCCACGATTCCGCCCACCTTGGCCGCTGCCAGGAACACATACTCCGGTTTTTCCTGCGCAAAAAATTCCTCTACAGCATCCTGCCTTGTCAGATCCAGTTCCTTATGGGTTCTGGTTACAATATTGTGATAGCCCTGTCTTTCCAGTTCTCTTACAATCGCAGAGCCAACCATTCCTCTGTGGCCTGCCACATATATTTTTGCGTCTTTTTCCATCATTTCAGTACACTTCTTTCTTTATCATTTATCATCTTATTCAAAATCTGAGCCCGCCTGCCATATCACAGCGGCTTCTGCAGCCGGCAGTAAGCACCGTCTTACTTCACAACGCCCTTCTCCAGATATTCTTCCAGATTTGTCTTGATATGCTCTTCAGCTCTCTCTACCGCAACTTTTTCCATATCATGCTTTGTCATAAGGGCAACCAGCTCTTCAAAGCTTGTCTTGGTCGGATTCCAGCCAAGCTCTGTCTTCGCCTTGGTCGGATCTCCCCAGAGATTTACTACATCAGTCGGGCGGTAGAAATCAGGGCTGACTTCAACGATTACCTTGCCATTGGCTTTATTGATACCCTTTTCGTCCATTCCGCTTCCCTGCCATTCCACTTCAATACCTGCATGATGGAAAGCAAGTGTTGCGAACTCTCTGACAGAATGCTGTACACCTGTTGCGATCACGAAATCTTCCGGCTTATCATGCTGCAGGATCAGCCACATACATTCCACATAATCCTTTGCATATCCCCAGTCACGTAGACTGTCAAGGTTACCTAAATACAACTTATCCTGTTTACCCTGTGCAATTCTCGCCGCAGCCAGTGTGATCTTTCTTGTTACAAAAGTCTCACCACGGCGTTCGCTTTCATGGTTAAATAAAATACCGGAGCAGCAGAACATATCATAAGCTTCTCTGTACTCTTTTACGATCCAGTAGCCGTACTGCTTTGCAACTGCATATGGAGAATACGGATGGAATGGTGTTGTCTCCTTCTGTGGAACCTCTTCTACTTTTCCGTAAAGTTCTGAAGTGGAAGCCTGATAAATACGGCAGGTCTTTTCGAGACCGCAGACACGGACTGCTTCAAGTACTCTGAGGACACCAGTTGCTACCACATCGGCTGTATATTCCGGAACATCAAAGCTGACCTGCACATGGGACTGTGCTGCCAGATTGTAGATTTCATCCGGTCTGATCTCTCCGATCAGCTTTACAAGACTGATGGAATCTCCGAGATCACCAAATTTCAAATGAAAATGCGGTGTTCCTTCCAGATGGGCAATACGTTCCCTGAAATCCACGGAAGATCTGCGGATCATTCCGTATACTTCATAACCCTTCTCCAATAAAAACTCTGCTAAATAAGAGCCATCCTGTCCGGTCACACCTGTGATAAGTGCTTTTTTTGCCATAGTTCCTTCTCCTTTTTCTATTCTATATGACGATATTGCTATTTTCTGTTTATTATAATATACCCATGTTTTTGCCTTATCCATTCATTGTATTGACATTCAGTTGCATTATATTGACTTTTATTTTGAACTTCTATACTATATAGAAAAGATCTTACAGAAACGGAGTTTTTTCATGGAACAGCAGGCATTATTTCACGGTGATCTCGTCAATACGACCCGGATCATTTATACTCCCTCAGAGTTTGCCAAAACTTCCCTTTTACACGTACAGGAAATTGGCACCTTGCAGGCACAAAAACCGCATGTCAGCAAACGTGAAGATCTGGATTCCTATCTCTTTTTTATGGTACGATCCGGCTCCGGCGAACTGCATTATGCACATAATACTTATCCGCTCGGTGTAGGCGATTGTGTCTTTATTGACTGCAGATCCGCCTATTTTCACGAAACAAAGGACGACCTCTGGAGTCTTTCCTGGGTGCATTTTAACGGTCCGTCGATCGATGGTATTTACCAGAAGTATAAGGAGCGCGGCGGTCTGCCCGCCTTTCATGCAAATGCATTTTCTCTTTATGAGGACTGTTTTAACCATCTTTACAGCATAGTATCCGGCAATTCTTATGTCCGGGATATGCAGATCAACGAAGGGCTTTCTGCCCTGTTAACCCTGTTGATGGAGGATAGCTGGCATCCGGACAGTATGCCTGCACATACCAAACGTACCAGCCTGTGGCATGTCCGGGAGTATCTTGACCAGAATTACGCGCAAAAAATATCGCTCGACGATCTCGCCGAACGATACTTCATCAACAAATATTATCTCACCAGAATTTTTAAAGAACAATTTGGTGTCACCATCAATAATTACCTTTTAAACGTCCGCATCACCCATGCCAAACAGGAGCTGCGCTTTACCGGGAAATCTGCTGAAGAGATCGGTGCTGAGGTCGGTTTTCACGAGCTGTACTACTTCAGCCGCGTCTTTAAAAAGGTGGAGGGCTGCAGCATCAGTGAATACCGGAGGATGTGGGGAACATGATCAGATTTCCAGCTCAAATTTCTGTTTATCATGCACATTGATATCCTTGCCAAGCTGGATCTCCACGAGACGCAGCTCTGTATCCGCAAACACCGTATGACGACAGCCTGCAGACATTGTGATCACATCGCCCGCTTTCACAGCCTGCTCAAATCCGTCTACGACCGTTCTGCCGTTTCCGGAAATAACCACCCAGACTTCATCCCGGTTTTTGTGGCTGTGATAATTCATGCTATGCCCCGGATTCAGAGTTACCTTGATCGTCATAGAAGTTCCTTCCACATCCAATACCCGGAAGCTTCCCCATGATTTTTCCGCAAACATGATCTGCTGTTCAAATTTATCCACATAAGGCTTGATATAGCTGCTCTGCTCTTTATCGGATACCAAAATACCATCCGGCGAAGCAGAAATAACCACATCATGCAGTCCCATCGCAAGCACAGGCACATCCATCTCATTGACGATATGCACATCTGAACAGGTCTCATTCAAGACACCGTTTCCGACAACAGATTCTTCCATCGCCTCTGTCAGTGTATTCCATGTACCGAGATCCTTCCACTGTCCGGCAAAACGCTGCACCTGAATCTTATCCTCTTTCTCTACAACCGCATAATCAAAAGAAATCTTTGTCAGCGTCTCATATTTATCAAACAGATCCTGATAATCTGTAAATTTAATCAGTTCATGTGCTTTCTCAAGTACATATTTTAATTTATAGGCAAAAACACCGCCATTCCAGAGTGCACCGCGCTTTATATATTCCTCTGCCACATCAGCAGTCGGCTTTTCCTTAAAGGTCTCAACCATGGATGTATGATCAGCAGTTTTTGGAATGATATATCCATATTTTTCACTTGGATATGTGGGTTCAATTCCCATCAGTACCAGATTTGCCTCACCCTTGTCTGCCTGCTCAGACAGATCTTTCAATGCAGCAAAATAGTCATCCTCCACATAGGGATCAACCGGGCAGACTACCACCGATTCCTCCGGGCTGACTTTCATTTCATCGACAAGATAAGCTGTCGCTAACGCAATCGCCGGAAAAGTATCTCTTCTGCATGGCTCTATGGAAATCCCCACGCCATCCCCAAGCTGGTTATGGATTGCCGAAACCTGTGTCTTGGAGGTTGCGATCGTGACGGTTGCATCCGCATCTACCGTCTTGATCTGCCGATAAACACGCTGCACCATAGACTCATAAGAGCCGTCCTTTTTCTTAAATATTTTTATAAACTGTTTGCTTCTCACATCATTGGAAAGCGGCCACAGGCGCTTTCCTGATCCGCCTGATAATAATACAATGTTCATTGTTTTTCCTATTCCCTTGTATAAATTACACCTAGTTTAACACGGATAGGGCGAACGGACAACTATTTCCATGCTCCACGCGAAACACACCAGTTTTCCAATCAACTGCTCCATAAATGCTTCCGCATATGAGAAAGCCATGCATTCGTATCCGGATTGTCCGACGCAAACCGCATCAGCTTGTCCACATATCCCTGTTCCTTTGCAATCTGTATACTGATCGGGTAAACCAGTTCAAATACCAGACAAACATGTCCTACCAGATTGTCAACCGGCGTATTCTTCAGGTTGCGAAGCACCGTGTGCTTCTCCATAAAGCATTTTTTCACAGAATCCGATACTGCTGCCTGTTTCAGTTCCGCAGTCGATACATTATAAATATCTTCAAGCGGTGTATCACAATTTACCCGGAAAATATCGATCTTATCTGCATCACGCAATATATTGCAATATGCAGTTTTCCCCGCAGACATACCTTCTGGAATTCTGTATTTGTTATGATTTTCAATGCTGACTTTGAGAAGTTCCTGTTCCTCCGGTGTAAAATCTCCGAATTGTGTAAGAAGCCCCTCCTCAAACAGGATCGTTATCCCCAGCTCTGCATGATCTATCGACTCACTATCCACAAAAGTGCCATATCTTTTCACCTGTTCAAAACGGCCTATGTCATGGAGCATCCCCATTGTCCACGCAAGATCTCTGTCAATGGGTATATCCGTAACTGTTCGGGCAATGCGCTCCGCAAGCGCCGCCACACGATACGTGTGATCGATCTTCAGCCTGATCTTCGGATCAGATGCATTATATTTATTTGTATAATCTGCAAATGTTTGCTTGATTCTTGTTCGGTTCATCAGTTATTGCAATAGCTCCTGCAGTCTTTTTACCTCGGCTTCCAACTCAGCAGCTCTTTTAACTGCATCATTTGCTCTTTGCACTGCATCGTCTGCTCTTTGTACTGCATCATCTGCTCTTTGCCGCTCCTTTTCTGTATTCTTCCTTTCCAGTTCTATCCCTTCCCGTTTTCCGGCATTATATTCCGTAAGCAAACTTCTTTCATAGTCTTCCCTTGCTTCGCACTGCATACGGATCTTTTCATCTTCACTCAATTTTTTCATTGTCACTACCATATTCTCAAATACCTCCTCGCCTCTTGCTAACTGCTCAAGTTCTTCCAGAGTCTCTGCCTTGAATATACCCGCACATTTCGAAACTCCCGCTTTATTAAATAGTTGTGAAATAAAGCATGGATTTTCTGAAATAAGATATGCGTTAGATATTGAGCAAGAATGCGCAAATCAGTTGTTGCCTCTTTGCCCGATAGACCTGATAAAAGAAAATATGCTTTGGAAGTAGTATAACATGCTTCCAAAGCATTCTCAATGTCATTATTTTTTATTTACATTCCCCCGTGTGTAGAATTACAATACATGTGTTACAACTGAATAATTAAAAAGCAGAAATACTCTCTTTGTGTTATACTTTAGACAATATGTAATGACCTCCGATTTGTAGCAACGTGGATTTACCTGTATACTATGAATTGGAAAAAATAATGGTAACAGGGATTACCGCATACAAATGGAGGTCATCAAATGAATTATAACACAGTTTACGTAGGAATGGATGTTCACAAAGAAAGTTTTACACTTTGCTCAATGACAATTGAAGATGAGAAAGCTTCTCACTACCAGAAAACAGAAGCTGATTATAAAAAGGTTCTGAAATATCTGGAGTTTCTTCGTACCATTTACGGAGGCAATGCTAAATTTATATGCGGTTATGAGGCTGGTTGCCTAGGTTTTACACTTTATCATCAGCTGACTTCACAGCATGTGGAGTGTATAATACTTGCTCCAACTACTATGCTGGAACAGCGCAGCAAAAAGCGTATTAAGACAGATAAACGTGATGCTGAGATTATTGCGAAATGCTTGGCTCAACATAACTACAGTCCTGTTCACATACCAACTTCCACAGATGAGCAGATAAAGGAATTCCTTCGCATGAGGGATGATCATAAGCTTGCTCTAAAAAAGATCAAACAGCAAATCCTTGCATTCTGTCTTCGCCATAATTGTCGCTATGATGGTAACAGTCATTGGACGGCAGCTCATTTATGCTGGTTAAAATCTTTACAGCCTGAGGCTCTATACAAAGAGCCCCTCGATGAGTACCTGTTGACATATACTACTCTTAACGACAAGATTGAGCGTTTTGACAAGCGCATTGAAGAGCTTGCATCAAAAGATGAATACAAGGAATCTGTTCAGAAACTGCGTTGTTTTATTGGTGTCAGAACTCACACTGCACTATCTGTACTTGTAGAAGTAGGTGACTTCAATCGTTTTGCAAGTGCCAAGAACTTTGCATCCTATCTAGGTCTGGTCCCGGGTGAGAATACCAGTTCAGATGATCGCAATCTGCTTGGAATTACCAAAGCTGGCAATAGACATATTCGTTTATTGCTAACAGAGGCTGCTCAAAGCTATGCTCGCAGTCAGATTGGCTACAAATCAAAAGATTTGAAAGCCAGACAATCAGTCAATTCAGCACAGGTGATAGGCTATGCCGACAAAGCAAACGAAAGACTAAGACGCCGGTACTACAAGATGGTGCTTGGTCACAGTAAAAAACACAATGTAGCAAAAGTAGCGGTTGCAAGAGAGTTAGCATGCTTCATGTGGGGCATGATGACTGAGCACATATCATGAGGGATAAATCACACTGTGCTGCTAATATCAAGGTCAAGCCGCTAAAGCGGTGCTTCGCAACCTTGACATCATCATCCCACTGTGATAGTGGGTAATCAAGCAGATGTAAGATGGCTTATGCCACATACATTTGGCCAGTAACAACTGAAGACATCCTGAAAGAGGTTCGAGCCATCTACGACCTAACTATGTTGGCACAATATAAGCTGTGATCCACGCTTTTAGACGGTAGAGCTCACGGCAGACCATTGACCTGTAGGTAACCAATCCACGTATATCAGAGTGACCAATGCCAGGGACTGATACTCCGAGGCTCTCTCAGGGCGTCTTCAAACAATTAAATAAAAAGTTTGTGGTGGTCTTTGACAAAATTACTCTTGACAAAGGTCATTACATATCAGTTATTCATTCATCAATATACCAGTATTTCTAAGTTAAACTTTTCTATTATCCAATAAGAAACCTTCTCTCTCAATTGCAGTAACCTAAACTATAACTAATTCCAATACTACTACACATTACTATACAAATTAAATATTTCTATGTGTTTTCTAAGCAATTCTAATTCATCTATGATAAGATTAAAATTGTCATGTTTCTCTAAAAAATTATATAACTCTTCCATCTCACTAATATCTACTATCAACTCCTTATTTTGAAATAAATCTTGAAAAGATGGGCACTTATCTCGCAGTGCTCTTTTAATGATAAAATACCTTCCCGCAAACTGCATAAAATTGTATAAATTGATATTGGTGCAATAATTTTCCGCAGCTAACTTTATATTAGACAAATATATTTTATTTTTTTTGAATTGTCTCAAATCTCTATATACATATTCTAATACGTTTTTATACCCTATTCTTCTGGCATGAAACTCACTCCTCATGCAAAAATCAGAATAATACTTTGTTTCCATAATTTCATCCATGTATTTGATATTTAAATATGACGCATAATCATAAAAATCGAAAGCATGTATAAATTCATGAAATATAGTTCCTCTCCAAGTATGCAAATCATATCGAAAGATTTTCGTTGCTATAAAAACATCAAAATAATCATTTATGGTCTTTCCCCATATAACAGTTCCATTATATTCAGATAATTTTTCTTGATTTGAATTCAATAATTTTTTCATACCATCCGTCGATGCTATCATAATCGCCTTTTCATATATATTATCTACAATATGTAAGCGAATTATTGCCTTGTCTTTATATATAGGATATTTGCAATAAAACTTCTGTCCTTCCATCTTAATATCCTGCTCTATATCCTGCTCTGTAATAATATTGGGGATTTTCTCCATATTGTTTTCCTTCAAATCACAAACTTTTTTGTCCATTCTGATCCTCTATTTTTCTTCCTTATTCCCCGAAACAGCCATCTTATTTCGACGTAATTCTATATTTTGCTAGTTGAATATACCTTTTGTCATTTTCGTCATAATATACACTTCTTAGCTCAGTTTATCTGCATCCCCTACAGACATTCATTTTTAACATCATTAACACAGCTTCTCATAACGCGCCTGTAACGCTTTTCTGTATTTGTCATCTGCTATAGCGATAGCATGTTCATATACCTTCTTCCATTCCTCCTGAAATGGATCGATTCCATATAGTATCTTCGCCTTCTGTTCCTCAAATGCAGACCTATATTTATCTATATTTTCTGAGGCAAGAGCATTATTTATATGAACAAGTGCTTCTTTATATTGTTCTGCACCCAATCCGTATAGTGCCTCCGCATATCTGTATTCACGAAACGGCTTATTTCTTTCATCCGTAAACCTTGTATCATCACGTAGCAATTCTGCCGCTTTCTCATATTGTCCAAGTTTATTCAGATTCTCTGCATGACTGATCAGATTGTAGGGGATCTTTCCATTCCCACATGCATTATAAAAGACCTCTGCCTGCTCAAAATAAACCTTTGCAGCTTTCAGATTATCTTCGGCCCCCGGAGTTTCCCAAAGCAGACTTTTGCCATACTCCTTGTATGTTTCTCCAATTGTAAAGGCATATTTTCTATCGATTTCCCTCACAGAAGGGAACGGAATGCTTTCCACCAGTTTCTGCAAATATTCCGGATGATTATAAGTATATATTCTGGATGCGCCCGCCAACACGCGATAGGGTTGATCGAATTTCTCAAGCGCCATAGTCTGTACAGCACTTGCGAAATCATCATACTTGTCCACAAAATATGTTTGCTTCAGCTTTTCATCTTTTGTGTTCTTTATTTCCTCATATGCTGCCAGAACAAGCGTCATTCCAGGTTCTTTTCCTTCTGCATAGGCATCTATGATCTCACATAACAAGCGTTCTCCCTGCCCTCTTTTGTCCTTATCTTTCCTATATAATTTGCCCAGTTGTAATTTTGCCTCATATTTTTCAGGCTGCTTTTCCAGCAGCTCTCTAAATATAGAAATCGCTGTATCATCGCCAATATAAACATATAATTTCCCCAAATGATGCTTCACATATGATTAGCGCCTATTAGGAAAACACACTGTCAAAGG
>ULTW01030380.1_pt1 | contig 37773 bp, 30 predicted proteins | sample 1957961 | NCBI WGS metagenome assembly ULTW01 (sample SAMEA4835744, study PRJEB28245) | human gut metagenome | biome: gut microbiome; material: fecal sample | place: Denmark | collected 2008 | reverse complement strand
GAATAACCTTCACTGTTTTTCGGATACTGCTGGATAAACTCATTCAGCAGGTTCAGGTATTCTTCTGTAGGCAGGCTGGAAGAAGACATGTATAAGTATACCAGTGCCTGGGACTCGTCTTCCGGCAATCCTTTTTTGATACCGATGGTATTCAGCGTATAATCGTTGGCAGAAAGGGCACTGATAGACAGGCTCTTTGCATAGCCTATTCCGATGGCATAGCTTGATGTGCTTTCCTTGTCACTGTTCTTCTGTATCAGTGCTACAACTTCTCCTTCTGCATTCATCACCGGGCAGCTTACGGTTTTCTCTCCCGTTTTCATGTCCAGGGTATAGTAGAAAGAGTTGTGGCTGATGGTATCGATTTTGGAAATGGTGCCGTGTGTACCCGAAGTCGCCTTTTGGGTAGAATAGGGAAGTACGTACACCGTTTCGCTTACCGCTCCCGGACGGGATGCCGGCTGCAAGGCTACGGTCTTCTTATCGGCTGCTGTCTTGAACTTCACTACGTCGTACATATCGTTGGCTCCCAGAATGTATTCCACCGGAAGTTCCTTTCCGTCGGCTGTCACCACCACGGCGCGTTCAGCTCCTTTAAACAGCGTATAATCGGATACGGCTGTACCGTTTTCATCAATGTAGAATCCGTTTCCGGTATTGAGAATCTGATTCTCCTTATTGTACGTGATGACAGAGAACACAGCTTTTCTGGCTTTGTTGGCCCATTTGGGAAGTTCCTGAGCCATTCCAGTCTGAAAAGCCATCCCACAGCATGTCAGCACGAGGGTAATTTTTCCTATTTTCATGGTAGTATGTATGTTTTATTGTTTTATTCTTCTCCGAATCCTCTTTGTTTTACGGCTTCATAAATGAGGATACCTGCTGCCACGGACACGTTCAGTGAATCGATGTTGCCGAACAACGGAATCTTGATCCATTCATCGCAAAGTGCCAGGTGGTCGTAGGGCACACCGGTATCTTCCGCACCCATGATGATACATGTCGGGCCCTGATAATCGGCCTTGGTGTAGTCATAATCCCCTTTTTCTGTGGCTGCTACAATCTTGAATCCGCTGTCCTTTAAGAACTTGATGGTATTCGTCAGGTTGTTCTCGCGGCACACCGGGATGGTATGCAAGGCTCCAGCAGAAGTCTTGATGGCATCCGCATTGACACTGACACTGTTTTTTGACGGAATGATAATGGCATCCACACCAGCACATTCACACGTACGGGCAATGGCTCCGAAGTTGCGCACATCGGTCAGGCCGTCCAGCAAGATGAGCAGCGGGTTCTTGCCCTGCTCGAACAAGAAAGGCACGATGTCTTCCGTACGCTGGTAAGTGATGGGCGAGATAAAGGCCACCACTCCCTGATGGTTCTTCTTGGTGATGCGGTTGATGCGTTCCACCGGTACACGCTGCACGGGGATGAACGTATCTTTCAACACGGCGAAAAGCTCCTTCGACAAGTCGCTCTGGATGTCTTTCTTGATTAATACTTTGTCAATTTCTTTTCCGGCCTGGATAGCCTCGATAACGGCGCGTACGCCGAAAATCATTTCGTTCTTTTCTATCATGGTCTTGTTTGTTTCTTGTTATTGTTTAAAGCCTAACAGAGCACGGGCGTTTTGTACGGCAGCCTCTGTCAGGGTGGCACCGCTGAGCATGTGGGCAATCTCCTGCACCCGTTCTTCATCCGTCAGGCGGCGGATGTGGCTGTTGGTTCCGGTATCGGTATCTTCCTTGTACACCTTGTAGTGCGCAATTCCGCGTGCGGCAATCTGGGGCAGGTGAGTGATGCTGATAACCTGGCGGTTCTGGCGTCCCATGTCCTGCATGATCAGTGCCATTTTTTCTGCGATGGAACCTGACACACCGGTATCAATTTCATCGAAGATGATGGTCGGCAGTTTGACGGCTCCGGCAATCATGGCCTTGAGTGAAAGCATGACGCGGGCAATTTCACCTCCCGAAGCGATGGAAGCCACGTTCTGCAACGTCCCGTTCTTGTTGGCCGAGAACAGGAACGTCACGCTGTCCATCCCTTTGCTGTCGGGTTCCTTTCTGGGAGTCAGTTCCACGGCAAAACGTACGTTAGGCATACCCAGTGGGATGAGCAGGGATTCCATCTGCGATTCAATGTGCCGTGCCGACTGTGTACGAAGCGCGGTCAGTTTTTCGGCCTGACGAAGCACCTCGGCATACAATTTCTTCTTTTCTCCCTCCAGCTCTGCAATCCGGTCGTCGAAAGAAGTGATGGCATTCAACTGGCTGCGATAGTTTTCCGTCAGTTCAATCAGTTCTTCTACCGACTGCACGCGGTGTTTCTGCTGCAAGGAATAAATCAGGTTCAACCGTTCGTTGACAAAATCCAGACGTGCCGGATTGAATTCCACTTCTTCCTCCGCATTGCCGATTTCGCGGGAAATATCTTTCAGTTCAATGTAGCAGCTGTTCAGCCGTTCCATCCATTCCTTAGCCGGCGCATATACCTGTGTCAGGCTCTGAAGAGTCTGCATGCACTCCTTGGTCAGTGAAACCGTACCGCCTTCCTCGCCGTTAATCAGCTGGCTGGCTTTATAGAGTCCGGCCTTGATGTCCTCGGCATGGCTCAGGGTTTCCGCTTCCTGTTCCAGTTCTGTCTGCTCTCCGTCTTTCAGTCCGGCTTCTTCCAACTGTTCCAGCTGAAAGCGGATATAATCTTCATCCTGACGGCTCTTTTCAGCCTGTGCGATGAAGTCATCTAGTTCCTTTGCCACCTTCTTATAAGAGAGATATACCGACTGATAAGCCGACAATGCCTGCTCGTCTTGTGCCAGGATGTCCAGAATGTTCAACTGGAACCCTTCCTTGTTCAGCAGCAGGTTCTGGTGCTGGCTGTGCACATCAATCAGTTTTTCGCCCAGCATTTTCATCTGTGCCAGCGAAGCCGGCGTATCGTTGATGAAAGCACGGCTTTTTCCGTTGGCCGACACTTCACGGCGAAGGATACATTCGTCCGGCTCGAATTCGATGTCATTCTCCTGAAAGAACGGTTCCATGCCGTAGTTGGCAATCCGGAAAGTCGCCTCCACGATGCACTTGGAAGCCCCCTTCTTGATAGATTTCACGTCGGCACGCTGTCCCAACAGGAGTCCGATGGCCCCTAAGATAATGGACTTTCCGGCACCGGTCTCACCGGTAATCACCGAAAAGCCGGACGTAAAGTCAATGTCCAGCTTATCAATCAGGGCATAGTTCTGTATAAAGATAGACTGTAGCATAACGGTTTAGGAATGAAACAGACTGGAAAGTTTATCCACAATGTCTTCGGCCACTTCCTGCTTGCGCTTCAACGGGTAGGAAACAGCTTCAGAGCGGTCTATAATCGTAATCTTGTTGGTATCGCAACGGAAACCGGCTCCTTTGTCATTCAGCGAGTTCAGCACGATGAAGTCAAAATTCTTGCGTGCCAGCTTATCCTGGGCATGGCTTACCTCGTCGCAAGTCTCCAGCGCAAAACCCACTAACAACTGGTCCGGACGTTTTTCCTTTCCTAAAGAAGCGGCAATGTCGCAAGTCGGTTTCAACCGCAGCACCAGGTCGTCCTTTTCCCGTTTGATTTTCTGGTCGGCCACCTGCTCCGGCGTGAAGTCCGCTACGGCCGCACACAAGATTCCTGCGTCCGCATCCTTGAAGGCATCGGCAGCTGCGCGGTGCATTTCGGCCGCACTCTCCACGTCTATGCGATGAATGTTCGGGTGAACCGTCTGCAGGGTAACCGGACCGCTCACCAACACCACTTCCGCTCCGCGTGAAGCACACGCTTCGGCCAGGGCATAACCCATCTTTCCGGAAGAGTAATTGCCGATAAAGCGCACCGGGTCAATTTTCTCATAAGTAGGCCCTGCGGTAATGACGATTTTCCGTCCGGCCAGGTCTTGCTGACGGGCAAAGAACGATTCCAGCACTTCGATGATTTTCTCAGGCTCTTCCATGCGTCCTTTTCCTACCAGATGGCTGGCCAGCTCGCCCGAAGCCGGTTCGATAATATGATTGCCATAGCTGCGCAGAATGTCGAGGTTATGCTGGGTAGAAGGATGAGCAAACATGTCCAGGTCCATGGCCGGAGCCACAAACACCGGAGCCTTCATTGACAGGTAAGTCGTCACCAGCATGTTGTCGGCTACCCCGTGCGCCATCTTTCCGATGGTAGCAGCCGTAGCCGGGGCAATGACCATGGCATCGGCCCACAATCCCAAGTCCACGTGGCTGTGCCATGTGCCGTCACGCTGTGAGAAAAACTCGCTGATGACAGGCTTGCTGGTCAGCGCCGACAGCGTGATGGGAGTGATGAACTCCTTTCCCGCCGGCGTGATGACAATCTGCACCTCTGCGCCTTTCTTAATCAGTCCGCGTGTCAGCACGGCCGCTTTGTAGGCCGCAATGCTACCCGTGATACCCAGTACAATTTTTTTGCCTTGTAGTGTATTCATGCTACCTTCCGTTTACTTGACCAGCCCCGTTTCGCGCAGGCGGATTTTTGTCAATACATTCTTCGTGTTCAGCGTGAAGTCTCCGTTCATAATCCAGCCGTAGTAGCCCATGTCTTTCTTGAGCACTTCCGACACCGGAATACCTTTGTATTTTCCGAAGTTGAACACTTCCACGCCGTTGTCGTCATACACGATTCTTCCGGCAAAGTCCACGTTCTTGCTGTAGCTGGAATATTCCGACAGGTAGTTGATGTCGTTCTGGAGCACGTCAGGATAATGGTCGAGCTGTGCCTTCAGCACCTCGTAGGTAGCCCGTGTATCGGCTTCTGCCGTGTGCGCGTCTTCCAGGTTCTTTCCGCAGTAGAACTTGTAGGCAGCCGAAAGTGTACGCTGTTCCAGCTTGTGGTAAATCACCTGCACGTCGACAAACTTCCGTTTGGTTAGGTCGATGTCGATGCCTGCACGAAGGAATTCCTCTACCAGCACCGGCACGTCGAAGCGGTTGGAGTTAAAGCCGGCAATGTCGGCCCCTTCAATGTCGCGGGCAATGTCCTTTGCCACTTCCTTGAAAGTAGGGCAGTCGGCCACATCCTCGTCGTGAATGCCATGAATGGCAGTCGATGCCTCCGGAATGTGCATTTCCGGGTTGATGCGCAAGGTCTTGGCCTCTTCGTTGCCGTTAGGATAAACCTTCAAATAGCAGATTTCTACAATACGGTCTGTATTAATGTTGGTGCCCGTGGTCTCCAGGTCGAAGAACACGAGCGGATTTTTCAAGTTCAGTTTCATGAGTCTGTGTGTAACAAAAAATGATTAGTCGTTCAGCATCATCGGCATCAGCAGCATCAGCAGGTCTTCGTCTTCCTCCTGTTCTTCAGGCACGATGACACCAGCGCGTGACGGGTCGGCCAGTTCGATGATGATGTTCTGTGCAGAAATGTTGTTCAGGATGTCAATCAGGAACGACGACTTGAAACCGATGCTCATCGGGTTACCGCCATACTGGCAAGCGATGGTTTCTTCGGCCGAAGTAGAGAAGTCGATGTCCTGTGCAGAAATCTTCATCTGGTTTTCCGACAAGCTCAACTTGATCAGGCTGCTTGACTGTGAAGAGAACACAGACACACGGCGCAGGGCACTGATGAAGAGCGCACGGTCAATGATGGCACGGTGCGGGTTGTTCTGCGGAATGACAGAGTTATAGTTCGGATAACGTCCTTCAATCAGACGACAGATCATCTGATAGTTTTCGAGGGTGAACATGGCATTGCGGTCGTCAAAACCAATCTGTACGTCGCCCTGTTCTTTCGGCAGCAGGTTCTTCAGCAGGTTGGCCGGCTTCTTCGGAAGGATGAAGGCAGCTTTCTCTGCTCCTCGTGCGGCATAAGTCTTGCAACGTACCAGCTTATGACCGTCGGAAGCAACCAGTGTAATGTCTTCCGTGCTGATGTCGAAATAAATACCGTTCATCACCGGACGAAGTTCGTCGTCGGCTGTCGCAAAAATGCTGCGGTTCACGCCGTTCATCAAGATTTCTGCTCCCATGGTCACCTGTACGGCATTGCTACCCAACGCCTGTGCCTGCGGGTATTCGTCGGCATTCTGTCCCATCAGACTGTATTTTCCATTCAGGTATTCCACGGTGATTTCCATGTTGCTGGGTTCGATGTGGAAACTCAGCGGCTGCTCAGGAATCTCTTTCAATGCTTCCAGCAATGTCTTGGAAGAAACGGCAAAACGGCCGTCGCTGTCCGATTCGTTCACTTCGATGGAAGTAGACAGCGTAGTGTCATTGTCCGAAGCAGTCATAAAGAGTGTACCGTCTCTCAGTTCGAAGAGGAAACAGTCCAGAATAGGTAATGAATTTCTTGAGTTGATTACTCGGCTGATAGCCTGCAAATGACTGAATAAAGCAGTACTTGAAACGATAAACTTCATAGCTGTTTTTATATTTGTTTTTGTTCTGTTTTTATTATTAAATGCATCTACGGATGCTCTAAACCAATTGCCAAAGTTACGAAAAGATTGCATACACCCCACAAAAAAAGGTCTTAAAAATTAGTTTTCTTCTATGGAAAGTCGTAATTTCGTCACCGAATTTAAAAATACTATTTATGGAATTAGCAGGAAGAGTGATTGCGGTTCTGGAACCGAAAGGCGGTACATCGCGGAACGGCAACGAATGGAAGGTACAAGAATATGTCATCGAAACACACGACCAGTATCCACGTCGCATGTGCTTTGATGTCTTTGGTGATGACAAAATCAAACAGTTTAATATTCAGGTGGGCGAGGAACTGAACGTATCGTTCGACATTGATGCCCGCGAATGGCAAGGACGCTGGTTCAACAGTATCCGTGCATGGAAGGTGGAACGTGTGGGAGCCACTCCTCAGATGCCTCCGGTAGAAGCGCCATTCCCTCCGGTAAATGCAGCTCCGGCCGACTTCTCCATGACAGACGAGAAAGACGACCTGCCGTTCTAAATGAATACGGAAATTTGAATGCCTCCTTTGCTTCTGAAAAGATGAAGTGAAGGAGGTTTTTTATTGTCCGTTTTCGGCCGTGTGCTTGACGGGTTGTCGGGGTTGGCAGGCATTTTTATAAACTATATATACGCGGGGTGTGGAACAACTCTTAAGAGTTATTCCACACCTGTATATAGGAAGTTTGAAAAACCGGTGCCAACCCCGACAACCCGTCAAGCTTTCCGTTGTCGGTTTATGCTCCTTTGTTGGTTTAATGTTTGTAAATCAGGTAAGTATGGTTTTTCTTCCATTCTTCCTTATTATTGCTTGAAATCTTTGTTTGAAGGCATTTTCACACGCTTTTTCGTGCTGGTTTTACATCTGTTTGCATTTGCATATCTTTGTGAAAAAACGCACTTACGTTTTAGTTCAAATGCACTTGTGTTTTAGTTTAAACGCACTTGCGTTTTGATTCAAACGCACTTGTGTTTTAGGTTGAATGCACTTGCGTTTTTAAAAGAGTTGAGGGTGCTTTTATTTTCTGCAATTGGGGAGCTTTGCAGGGGAATATGTCTGTGTTTTTTTCTAACTTTGTAAAAATCATTGAAAGTTATGAAAACAAAATTGTTGATTGCCCTGTTCGGTCTGCTTTTGTGTTTGGGCGGAAGTTCTTGTGTGGTGCATCGTCATGCACCTAAGCCACCACATAAGAAGGAGATTCCTCCTGGCCATGCGAAAAAAATACGTGGTAAGAAATCTGCAAAGTTTGATGCTCCCGGACATTGTAAGCATCTTCCTCCTCAATTCTAAGTGGTAATATTCCAAAGTCTTAGGAGATATCCGGCAAACTTTCTTCCCTTGAAGTAATATAGAGATTTCTTCTGTTTACTTATTTAAAATCAGTGGCTTATTCTTTATTGGTATAGGAAAGCTACTAGGGGAGAACTATACTCTTTAGTTATATTAACTATAAAAATTAGTTTATCAACTAAAAGTTTTAGTTCTTTGCAGTAACCAATTGAAACGGATATGAAAACACTTACTGCCAAAGAAGAAGAAATCATGGGATTTTTCTGGGAGAAAGGTCCGATGTTCGTCAAACAGCTGGTGGAACTTTACGAAGAACCCCGGCCGCACTTCAATACCCTGTCGACCATTGTAAGGGGACTGGAAGAAAAGGGGTACCTGTCGCATACCGCGTTTGGTAATACCTACCAGTATCATGCCGTAGTGTCGGAAGAGGAATTCCGGCGGAAAACTCTGCGTGGGGTCATCTCCAAATATTTCAACAATTCTTTCTTGGGTGCTGTCTCCTCGCTGGTGAAAGAGGAAGACATCTCGGTGGAGGAACTCAAGGAACTCATCCGTCAGGTGGAAGAGGGACAGAACGAGAAACCGCAATAAAACACGTCTGCCTATGGGAACCTTTTTAGTCTATATACTCAAGTCGGCTGTCTGCCTGGCGATGTTCTATCTGTTCTACCGCCTGCTGCTCAGCAAAGAAACTTTCCACCGTTTTAACCGGATGGCTTTGTTGGGAGTGATGCTACTCTCGTGCCTGCTGCCTTTGGTAAAGGTGACGGTGGAACAGGCTTCGCCGGTAAATGCACAAGTGATGTCGATGGAAGACTTGCTGCTGATGTACCAATGGAATAGCGAAGCGGTAGTGGTGGAAGAGGGAAGTCGCCCGTTCCACTGGCAGGAAGGGCTGGTGTTAGTCTATTTTGCGGGGTTGTTTTTTGTCATCGTCCGTCACCTCTGGTCACTGGGACGCATGCTTTATCTCATTCGTCACAGCCGGTGTGAAAGGTTGGACAACGGTATCCGCTTGGTAGTCCACCGTCGCAAACTGGCTCCTTTCAGCTGGATGCGTTACATCGTGATTTCGGAAACAGACCTGAAGGAAAGTGGACATCACATTCTGGTGCACGAAATGGCCCACATCCATTACCGTCACTCATGGGACTTGTTGCTGGCCGAAGCCTGTGCCTGGCTGCAATGGTTTAATCCGGCCATCTGGCTACTCAAGCAGGAGTTGCAGAACATCCACGAATACGAAGCCGACGAAGAAGTTCTCCGTCAGGGCATCAATGCGAAAGAATATCAAATGCTATTAATAAAAAAAGCCGTTGGCGCAAGGCTCTACTCTATTGCCAACAGCTTTAATCACAGTTCACTTAAAAAACGTATCACTATGATGATTCGAAAAAAATCCAATCCGTGGGCACGGGCCAAGTATCTCTATGTACTTCCGTTGGCAGCCGTTACCGTAGCTGCTTTTGCCCGTCCTGAAATCTCCAAACCTCTTGACGAGATTTCAAGTGTCAAAGTTAATGATTTATCGGCAGTTCTGGAAACGTATGCCGATAAAAATGTGTCGAACCCCGCCGAAAAGACCAAACTGAAGATGAAGGTGGTGGATGAGAAAGGAAAACCCATCATCGCGGCAACTGTACTGGTGGCGAATACGACCAACGGTACCATTACCGACGAAAACGGTAATTTCACGCTGGAAGTCGGCACCGACCAAAGCATCCAGGTGGCCTACATCGGTATGAGTACGGTTACCATGTCGGTCAAAGACTGTCTGAAGAAAGCCGACCAGACAATTGTCTTGACTGAAAGTGACACAAAGAAAGATGTGAAGGTGGTAGCATCTGCTCCGCGAGCTGTGACATCGGATGACCAGACGTTTAGCGTAGTGGAACAGATGCCGGAATATCCGGGTGGTATGCGTGCTGGTCTGGAGTTTATGGCACGCAATCTCAGGTATCCTACAAAGGCACGGGAAGCCGGTAAGCAGGGGCGTGTCATCGTGCAGTTTGTGGTAAGGAAAGACGGTTCACTGAGCGATTTCAAGGTGCTCCGTCCGGTCGACCCATGGCTGGATGCAGAAGCTATCCGCGTAATCAGCACCATGCCGAAATGGAAACCGGGCATGCAGGACGGAAAGCCGGTCAGCGTGAAATTTACTCTCCCGGTGACTTTCATGCTGGAGGGAACCAACAACAAGCCGAAGGCAGGCGACAATGACGTTGTAGTAGTGGGATATGGAGTTCAGAAAAGCGAGGAATCGGTAGATGTGCCTACTATTAAACTCCATAATCCTATGGATGAATTGTCCATTACAGGAGATTTCAAAATAGATTCAGTGGGTAGTTCCAAAGCCTCCAGAGTGTCTCCGCTTGTCATTATGGACGGGCTGGAAGTGTCTGACGATGTGATAAAGAAGCTCAATCCGAAAAAGATACAATCCGTCAGTGTGCTGAAGAATGAAGCCGCTACCGCAAAATATGGTAAGAAAGGAAAATTTGGCGTGATTCTTATTACTACCAAGAGGGAGTAAACCTCATTTCTCGGATTCGTAAGCTGGCGCATGACGCAGGGGAGGTGACTATACTCCCTGCGTATTCCATGAATTTCTGACAAGAAAAGCCCGTACAAGTTCTTGCATTTTCATTGAACTTGTACGGGCTTCTTTTATGCTGTCAGGAAGATGTGGCAATCAGTTCTTAACCGTTCTTTCTCCCTGTTTTTTCGCATGGTTTCCCCCTTTCTTTTTCCATCCGCCCTTTTTATTGCGGGAGAAATTCTTCACCTGTTTGCCTCCTTCTTTTCTGGAAGTGCGGGGAGCATATACCGGACCTTCGCCCAGTTCTTCAGGTACGGGGAGTTTGTAAATATCTTTTCCTAAGAATGTTTCGATTTGCTTGAAACGGGTCTGCTCGGTTTCACTTACAAAAGTGATGGCGCATCCGTCGTTGTTGGCGCGGGCCGTACGTCCGATGCGGTGTACGTAGTCCTCGCTATCATGCGGCACGTCGTAGTTGATGACCAGGCGGATGTCGTCGATGTCGATACCACGGGCCACGATGTCGGTAGCCACCAGGATGTCGATGCGGCGGTTGCGGAACTCGTGCATGATTTCCTCGCGCTGGCTTTGTTCCAGGTCGGAGTGCATTTCGCCCACGTTCAGCTTCATGCGTTTCAGGGCCTTGGTCACTTCTTTTACCTTCAGCTTGGAAGAAGCAAAGATGATGACACGCTCCGGTTGCTGGGACTGGAACAGCGACTGGATGATACCCAGTTTCTGTGCCTCATAACAGATGTAAGCGGCCTGAATGATTTTTTCCGCCGGCTTGGAGACGGCCAGTTTCACTTCCACCGGGTCGTGAAGAATGGTCTTGGCCAGTTGCTGGATTTTGGTCGGCATGGTGGCAGAGAACATGATGGTCTGCCGCTCCTTGGGAAGATACTTGACAATCTGCATGATGTCGTCCGAGAATCCCATATCGAGCATGCGGTCCGCTTCGTCGAGGATGAAGAAAGATACTTTCGACAAGTCCACATAACCTAAGCTTAAGTGGCTGATCAGACGTCCCGGAGTAGCGATTACCACATCCGCTCCCAAAGTCAGCCCTTTCTTTTCCTGCTCAAAACGGATACCGTCGTTTCCTCCGTACACCGCCACGCTTGACACCGGCATGAAATAGGAGAAACCTTCCATCTGCTGGTCAATCTGCATGGCCAGTTCGCGGGTGGGCGACATGATGATACAATTGATGGCATCCTCCGGATAACCTCCCTTGCTCAACTGGTTCAACACCGGAAGCAGGTAGGCCGCCGTTTTTCCCGTACCTGTCTGGGCTACGCCAATCAGGTCTTTTCCTTCCAGGATGACAGGGATGGTGTGCTCCTGTACGGGCGTACATTCCTGGAAATTCATTGCGTCCAAGGCATCGAGGACGCTATCTTCTAAGTTCAGTTCCGAAAACTTCATATAGTAATGTTATCTTGTCATTATAATTTGCCGCGTTCGTCCAGATAGGAATCCTTGAATCCTAAGAAATACAACACGCCATCCAGTCCGATGGTATTGATGGCCTGTTGCGCATTAGCCACCACCTTCGGCTTGGCATGAAAGGCGATTCCCAGCCCTGCCGTAGAAAGCATGGGCAGGTCGTTGGCTCCATCGCCCACGGCAATTGTCTGTGCGATGTCCACATTTTCTACCTGTGCCAGCAGGCGGAGCAATTCCGCCTTTCGTCTTCCGTCTACGATGTCACCTAAATAGCGGCCGGTCAGCTTGCCGTCCACGATTTCCAGCTGGTTGGCATAGACATAGTCAATGCCGAATTTCTCTTTCAGGTAGTTGCCGAAATACGTGAAACCTCCCGACAGAATGGCAATCTTGTATCCGTAGCGCTTGAGGACGAACATCAGGCGTTCCACTCCTTCGGTAATCGGGAGATGTTCGGCAATGTCGCGCATCACGCTTTCATCCAGTCCCTTGAGCAGGGCCACCCGTTCCTTGAAACTTTCGCAGAAGTCGATTTCGCCGCGCATGGCTCTTTCTGTGATGGCTTTCACCTGGTCGCCCACACCGGCCCGTATGGCCAGTTCGTCGATGACCTCCGTTTCAATGAGGGTGGAATCCATATCAAAGCAGATGAGTCGGCGCATACGACGGTACATATTGTCTTGCTGGAACGAGAAGTCCATGCCCAGTGAAGCACTGAGCTGCATGAGCTGGCTTTGTAGCTCTTCACGGTCTTTGGGAGTACCTCTCACCGAAAATTCGATGCAGGCTCTCACGTTTGCCTTTTTCTCGTCCAGGGGAATACGTCCGGTCAGACGCCGGATGCCGTCGATGTTCAGTTGTTGCTCTGCTAAAAGCTTGGTAGCGCCGGCAATCTGTTGTGCCGTAAGCTTTCTGCCCAATAGCGTCAGAATGTAGCGGTTCTTTCCTTGCAGGTTTACCCACGTTTCATACTCTTCGTCGCTGATAGGATAGAAGCGGATATTGATACCCAAGTCAGAAGCCTTGAAAAGCAATTCCTTCATGATATTTCCGGAATCCTGATCGGAACATTTGAAAAGAATACCCAGTGACAAGGTACTGTGAATGTCAGCTTGTCCGATGTCCATAATGTCTACCTGATATTTAGACAAGATGGCAGTCACCGATGCGGTCAGTCCCGGTCGGTCCACTCCGCTGATGCGGATTAATATCAATTCGGTTTTGTTTTCCATGGTTGTCTGCTTGCGTGTTTCTGGGCAAATGTACAAATTATCTTCTATCCACGGGCATAAAAAGCACAAAAAAAGCCATTCCTGCATACCTGCAAGAATGGCTTTCCTTATTTTATGGGGGAAAATCAGATCATTTCCACGCTTCGTTTTACAAAGTTGGTCAGGGCTTCACCCTTCAGCATGTTGTTTTGCAACAAGGCCAGGTCGATAAGCTGGTGAACCACTTTGTTGCCGGCGGCATAGCCGTTCAGGATGTTTTCCTTTTCGGTCTTTTGCGCTTCAATCTTCTTTTCTACATCACTCAGTTCGTCTTTTTCGGCAGTCGGGATTTCTTCATCCTTCTTTCCTTCCTGTGCTTTCTGGAGTTCGTTACGACGGAGAGTCAGCATGGCGATTTCAGATTCTACCGGTACAAGTTTTTCCGCACAAGCCGTTTCGGCATCGCTCAATACCTGCTTGATCAGGCGGTGGTCGCTATTCAATACCAGGTTGAACATGTCGGGCATTTCACCATAGAAACTCATGCCCGGCTGGATGCTGGCCATGTCTTTCATACGGCGCATGTATTCGGCCTGTGTGATGACAATCGGCGCATTGTTTTCGCCCAGTGCGTGTGCTTCTACGTGGAATTCCGTTTTCTTTACCTTCGGCATCTGTCCCTTGAACAAAGAGCTGAGCACTTCCTGTTTGTCGTGCGGAAGTTCTTCACCCTTCTGGTCTTCCTTCACAATCAGGCGGTCTACGATGTCGCTATCCACACGGGTGAAGTGACTCTTTTCGAACTTCTGTTCCAGCATGTTGATCATCGGTACGTCCAGCTGGCCGTCCATGAGCAATACGTTGTAGCCTTTGTTCTTGGCCGCATCGATGTAAGTGTACTGTTCGTCCAGGTTGTTGGCATAGAGGTAAATCAGGCTGCCGTTCTTGTCGGTCTGATTATCCTTGATCAGTGTCTGGTATTCTTCGAAGGTGTAATACTTGTTGTCTGTATCCTTGAACAAAGCAAACTTGGAAGCCTTTTCATAGAAATCTTCCTGAGTCAGCATACCGTAGTTGATGAAAATCTTCAGGTCGTCCCATTTCTCTTCAAATTCCTTACGGTCGTTCTTGAAAATAGATTGCAAGCGGTCGGATACTTTCTTCGTGATGTAAGTAGAAATCTTCTTCACGTTCGAATCGCTCTGCAAGTAAGAACGAGATACGTTCAACGGAATGTCCGGAGAATCGATGACACCGTGAAGCAAGGTCAGGAAGTCGGGCACGATACCTTCTACTGAGTCGGTCACATATACCTGGTTGCAATACAACTGAATCTTGTTACGCTGCAAATCGATGTTGCTCTTGATTTTCGGGAAGTAGAGCACACCGGTCAGGTTGAACGGATAGTCCACGTTCAGGTGAATCCAGAACAACGGTTCGTCGGCCATCGGATACAGGTCGCGGTAGAATTTCTTGTAATCTTCTTCCTTCAAGTCCGACGGTTTCTTGGTCCAGATGGGACAAGTGTCGTTAATCAGGTTGTCTTCATCCGTTTCTACCTGCTTGCCGTCTTTCCATTCCTTCTTTTTGCCAAAGGCTACCGGTACGGCCAGGAAGTGACAATACTTGGTGAGCAAGCCCTGCAAGCGAGATTCTTCCAGGAATTCCTTGCAATCTTCATCCACGTGCAGGATGATGTCGGTTCCACGGTCGCTACGTTCTGTTTCTTCGAGGGTGAACTCAGGACTTCCGTCGCAGCTCCATTTCACGGCCTTGGCACCTTCCTTATATGAAAGAGTTACGATGTCTACCGTCTTGGCTACCATGAAGGCTGAGTAGAATCCCAGACCGAAGTGACCGATGATGGCATTGGCATCGTCCTTGTATTTTTCCAGGAAGTCATTTGCTCCTGAGAAGGCAATCTGGTTGATGTACTTGTCGATTTCTTCGGCTGTCATACCCAGACCACGGTCGCTGATGGTGATGGTACCGTTTTCCTTGTCCACTTTTACACGTACCGTCAAATCGCCCAGTTCACCTTTAAAATCGCCAGTAGCGGCCAGTGTCTTCAATTTCTGAGTTGCATCCACCGCATTGGAAACCAGTTCACGGAGGAAAATTTCATGGTCGCTATACAAGAACTTCTTTATGATGGGGAATATGTTTTCTGTTGTAACCCCGATATTACCTTTTTGCATATCTCTTTGTTTTTTATAATTGTTCGAATAAAATTTTTTCCAGTCCTTACACAAAAAAAATGCCAGATACGTTTGTACCTGACATTTTGTCTGTATGCCGAAATTCTGTCAGAATTCCGTTATGCTTTTTCTACTTTCATTTCCACTCCGTCACCTTGGGCGTTCATGTACACATGCAAGGTATCGCCCGTCTGCGGTTCTTCGTTGATAATCAGCTCTGCCAGTCCGTCTTCCAGGTGGTTCTGGATGGAGCGTTTCAACGGGCGGGCACCGAACTGTACGTCGTAGCCTTTTTCTGCCACGAAACGCTTGGCCTCCTGGTCGAGCAGGAGATGGTAGCCACAACCTTCGATACGCTTGTAGAGTCCTGCCAGCTCGATGTCGATGATTTTCTCCAGTGACGCGATGTCCAGCTGGTCGAAGGTCACGATTTCATCCAGACGGTTGATGAATTCGGGAGCGAACGATTTGTTCAAGGCCTTGCGAATCACGCTATTGGCATGTTCTTTCTCGTTCTCGCCAGTCTGTGCTGTGAAGCCGATGCCCTTGCCGAACTCCTTCAACTGGCGTGTACCGATGTTGGATGTCATGATGATAATGGTATTCTTGAAATCTACGGTCCGTCCCAGACTATCCGTCAACCGGCCTTCGTCCATCACTTGCAACAACATGTTGAACACGTCGGAGTGGGCCTTCTCGATTTCATCCAGCAATACGATGGAGTAGGGATGACGGCGTACCTTTTCTGTCAGTTGTCCGCCTTCCTCGTAACCCACGTATCCCGGAGGAGCTCCGACCAGACGTGACACGGTGAATTTCTCCATGTATTCGCTCATGTCGATACGGATAATGGCGTCGGTAGTACCGAACATGTTCTTGGCCAGCTCTTTCGCCAGATGCGTTTTTCCTACACCCGTCGGTCCTAAGAAAAGGAACGTACCGATAGGCTTGTTCGGGTCCTTCAGTCCCACACGACTCCGCTGGATACTTCTTACCAGTGTTTCTACCGCTTTGTCCTGTCCGATAACCTTCGAAAGCAATGCCTGCTTCATCCCCTTCAACCGTACACCTTCCGCTTGCGCCATACGTTGCACGGGCACACCCGAAATCATGGATACCACTTCCTCTATCTGTGGTGCGTCCACCGTTTCGCGGTTGTCCTTCAACTTTTCTTTCCATTCATTTTTCAGGCGTTCCAATTGCTCCGTATACTGGTTCTCACGGTCACGGAAGCTGGCAGCCAGTTCGAAGTTCTGCAAGCGAATGGCCTCATTCTTATGCTGTTGCGCTTCCTCAATCAATCGTTCCTGCTCCTCAATTTCCTGAGGTACGGAGATATGAGTGAGGTGGATGCGAGAACCCGCTTCGTCCATGGCGTCGATGGCTTTGTCGGGGAAATAGCGGTCGGTCACATAGCGGTCGGTCAGGCGTACGCAAGCCTCCAGCGCCTCGTCCGTATAGGTCACGTTATGGTGCTCCTCGTATTTATCCTTGATGTTCCGGAGAATCTGCAAGGTCTCTTCCGGTGAGGTCGGTTCCACCAGCACCTTCTGGAAGCGGCGCTCCAATGCCCCGTCTTTTTCGATGTTCTTGCGGTATTCATCGAGGGTGGTGGCTCCGATGCATTGGATTTCTCCACGCGCCAGCGCCGGTTTCAACATGTTGGCTGCATCCATGGAACCAGCCGCCGAGCCGGCTCCCACGATAGTATGTATCTCGTCGATGAACAGAATGACGTCAGGATGTTTCTTTACTTCTGTCAGAATGGCACGAATGCGCTCTTCAAATTGTCCGCGATACTTGGTTCCGGCCACTACCGCCGTCATGTCGAGCGAAATGATACGCTTGCCGAATAAGGCACGTGAAACCCGTTTCTCTACGATGCGGAGTGCCAGTCCTTCGGCGATGGCGGATTTTCCCACACCAGGCTCACCAATCAGAATCGGGTTGTTCTTTTTGCGCCGGCTCAGAATCTGTGCGATACGTTCAATTTCTTTCTCACGGCCTACCACGGGGTCGAGTTTTCCACCTTCGGCCGCCTTGGTCAGGTCAATACCGTAATTGTCGAGGTAGGGTGTGCCGCCGTCCGCTTGTTTCTGTTCGGTCTGCGTGGCCTGGCGGTTGGCGGAAGAACCGAAGCTATCGTTGTTCTTGTCCGCGTTTCCGCGACGTCCGATGCCTTCCTCTTCTTCGTCGTCATTGAAATCCAGTCCGTCAAAAGGAGCTTCCTCCTGCTTCAGACGGTCTATTATCTTTTCGTAAGTTACGTCGTTCTTTTCCAATATCTTATATGCGTTATTCTGGTTGTCTCTCATAATGGCCAATAAAATATGCGGGGTGTCCACTTTCTCGTCATTCATCAATCGTGCCTCTAGTTTGCTTAATGTCAAAATCTTTGATGCTTCCTCGCTGAATGAGATGTCCTGTGAGTAGTTCTCCAGTATGGACTTCTCCCGTAATTGTGTTTCCAGTTCGTTCTTGATACCTTTCAGGTCGAGGTAGAACGATTTCAATATTTCGGCGGCTTTACACTCTCCATCGCGCAAGATGCCCAATAGCAGATGTTCCGGTTCGATATGGTCGTTCTGAAGGCGGTTGGCCTCCTCTTTCCCGTAAACGACGATGTCGGACACTTGTTGTGTAAATTCGTTGCTCATCAAATTCATATCTTCTCCAATCGTTTATATTCAAAATAGGCTTGCAAATATACATTATTATAGAGACTCTTCATCAAGTCTTTCTTTCTATTTAACAAAATGCGTGCCACATTTCCTATGAGTGTCTCCAAATGCAGGCTTATACGTATTTTTTGGTGGAAAAGTTTTTGTATATCCGCTAAAAGTCGTACTTTAGCATGGTTTTTTACAAGCCTTGAAAGGAAGTATAATTAATAATGTATTAAATGCAAGAACAAGACAGAATTATAAAAATCAACATCGAAGAGGAAATGAAGTCGTCGTACATTGATTACTCCATGTCAGTAATCGTGGCACGCGCCCTCCCTGATGTAAGAGACGGATTCAAGCCGGTTCACCGCCGTATTCTTTACGGAATGATGGAACTGGGAAATACATCCGACAAACCGTATAAAAAAGCAGCCAGAATCGTAGGTGAAGTACTGGGTAAGTATCACCCTCACGGCGACTCGTCTGTATATGGCGCCCTGGTGCGTATGGCACAGGACTGGGCGATGCGTTATCCGCTGGTCGACGGTCAGGGTAACTTCGGTTCTATCGACGGAGATAGTGCCGCCGCTATGCGATATACGGAGGCTCGTCTGAAGAAGATTGGTGAGGAGATGATGCAGGACCTTTACAAGGAAACTGTAGACTTTACCAACAACTTCGACGATACGTTGCAGGAACCTACCGTCATGCCGACCCGCATCCCGAACCTGCTGGTGAACGGTGCTTCGGGTATCGCCGTAGGTATGGCTACCAATATGCCGACACACAACCTGCGTGAAGTCATTGACGCTTGCGTGGCATACATCGATAACAATGAAATCGACGTAGACGGCCTGATGCAGTACATCAAGGCACCTGATTTCCCGACCGGAGGATATATTTATGGTATCAGCGGTGTGCGCGATGCCTACGAAACCGGACGCGGACGTGTGGTAATGCGTGCCAAGGCCGAAATCGAATCGCATCCTACCCACGATAAGATTGTAGTGACCGAGATTCCGTATGGTGTGAACAAGGCTGAGCTGATCAAGAGCATCGCTGATTTGTCGAACGACAAGAAAATCGAAGGCATTTCGAATGTGAACGACGAAACCGACCGCGAAGGTATGCGTATCGTCATCGACATCAAGCGTGATGCCAACGCCAGCGTGGTGCTCAACAAGCTTTACAAGATGACCATGCTTCAGACTTCTTTCGGTGTGAACAACGTGGCCCTGGTTCATGGCCGTCCACGCCTGCTCAACCTGAAGGAACTGATCAAATATTTCGTGGAACACCGTCACGAGGTGGTAATCCGTCGTACACGTTACGACTTGCGCAAGGCCAAGGAACGTGCGCACATCCTGGAAGGATTGATTATCGCTTCGGACAACATTGACGAGGTAATCCGTATTATCCGTGCCGCCAAGACTCCGAACGAAGCTATCACAAACCTGATGGCCCGCTTCAACCTGAGCGAAATTCAGGCTCGTGCTATCGTAGAAATGCGCTTGCGCCAGCTCACCGGCCTGATGCAGGATCAGCTCCATGCCGAATACGAAGACCTGATGAAGCAAATCGCTTACTTCGAAGAAATTCTGAGCAACGAGGAACTTTGCAAGAAGGTTATCAAGGACGAGCTGATCGAAGTGAAAGAAAAATACGGCGACAACCGTCGTTCGGAAATCGTATATGCTTCGGAAGAGTTCAATCCGGAAGATTTCTATGCCGATGACGAAATGGTCATCACCATCTCTCACATGGGATACATCAAGCGTACACCGCTTTCTGAGTTCCGTGCGCAGAACCGTGGCGGCGTAGGCTCGAAGGGAAGTGAAACCCGTAACGAAGACTTCATCGAACATATCTATCCGGCTACTATGCACAACACGCTTCTGTTCTTTACGCAGAAGGGTAAGTGCTACTGGCTCAAGGTATATGAAATTCCGGAAGGCAACAAGACTTCGAAGGGACGTGCCATCCAGAACCTGCTGAACATTGAGGCAGACGATGTGGTAACGGCTTACCTGCGTGTGAAGAACCTGAACGATACGGAATTTATCAATAGTCACTATGTGCTCTTCTGTACGAAGAACGGTGTCATCAAGAAGACGTTGCTCGAACAATATTCCCGCCCGCGTCAGAATGGTGTGAACGCCATCACCATCCGCGAAGATGACCGTGTGATTGAAGTACGTATGACCAACGGAAACAATGAAATCGTGATTGCCAACCGTAACGGTCGTGCCATCCGTTTCCATGAAAGCGCGGTACGCGAAATGGGACGTACGGCTACCGGTGTACGCGGTATCACACTCGATGAAGATGGTCAGGATGAAGTAATCGGAATGATCTGTATCAAAGATCCTGAAACGGAAACCATCATGGTGGTATCTGAAAACGGTTACGGTAAGCGTTCGGACATTGAAGACTACCGCAAGACCAACCGTGGCGGAAAGGGTGTGAAGACACTGAACATTACGGATAAGACCGGAAGCCTGGTAGCTATCAAGTCGGTAACCGATGAAAACGACCTGATGATTATCAACAAGTCGGGCATCACCATCCGTCTGAAGGTGGCCGATGTGCGCATCATGGGACGTGCCACACAGGGTGTGCGCCTGATTGACCTTGAAAAGCGCAACGACCAGATTGGTTCCGTATGTAAGGTAGCTTCTGAAAACGAAGAAGAGGAAGTGCAGGACGAAGCAACTCCGGCAACGGACATCCAGCCCGTCGACGGAGAAACCATTCAGCCTGTTACGGACGAACCGAATGAATAATCCGGACAAAAACTAACTTGAATATTTGTATTACTAAATTTAAACCTTATGAAAAAAGTATTATTCTCAGCCGCTTTGTTCTTTACCGCATGCGCTGTTTCTGCTCAGGAAAGCGTGGTAAAGGAAGCTAAATCTGCCAAGAGCGATCCCGTGAAGGCAGCACAAATCATCGAACCTGCTTTGACAGATCCTTCTACTGCCAATGATCCTGAAACATGGAAGCTGGCTGGTGATTTCCAGAAGTCTATCTATGACGACGAAAACATGAAATTGTATTTGCCGGGTGGTCAGGCTGATACCGCTAAATTGTACAGCAGTTTGGCTAAAATGTTCGAATACTACACAAAGTGTGACGAAGTAGAACAGGCTAAGGTAAAGAGCGGTGAACTGAAGAAACCGAAACTGAGAAAGAAACTGGCTAAGACATTGGCTACCGTACGTCCTCAGTTGACTAACGCCGGTTCTGACGCTTACAATGCAGGTAACTATGCCAACGCTTTGAAGTTCTTCGGTTTGTATGTAGACGCTCCGCAGAACCCGTTGTTCGCCGATGAAGATGCCGTAAAGAACGACACATTGACTCCGTTGATTGCCAACTATGCTGCTCTTGCCGCTAACTCATTGAAAGACAATGCAGCCGTAATCAAATACGCTACTATCGGTAAGGAACACAAAGAAGAAGGTTACCGTTCATTGATGTGCCTGGCAGAAGCTTACGGAAAAGGTGAAACTCCTGACTCAGCAAAATGGTTGACTACTATCCAGGAAGGTGTAGAAAAATTCCCGTCACAGGAATACTTCATCGGTAACCTGATGGACTACTACATCCAGAAAGGTAAGATTGACGAAGGTCTGGCTCAGATGGATGCCGTACTGGCTAAGAACTCTACTCCGTACTTCTTGTACGTGAAGGGGGTACTTCAGTATGAAAAGAAAGACTACGATGGTGCTATCGCTACATTCAACCAGATTATTGCCGAAGGTAAGGATTTCGTAGCTGAAGCTTATTCTAAGATTGGTGATTGCTCATTCTTCCCGGCTCAGGAAATCGTAGAAGAAAACTCTAAGCTTTCTATGGACGATCCGAAGTATGCTGCTAACGAAGCTAAGATTAAGGAACTGTACGAAAAAGCACTTCCTTTCTACGAAAAAGCAAAAGAAGCTAAACCAGACAACCGTCAGTTGTGGGGCCAGTACCTGTTGAACATCTACTGGAAGCTTGACAAGGAAAAATACAACGCCCTTGAAAAAGAATTGGGTTACTAATATATAATAAGGTATACGGACTGCCCGTCTGAGGCGAGTGGTTTGCAAACCTTGGGAACCCTGAAGAAAGAAACTCCTTTGCGTGGCCGGAACGATGCCCGCAAAGGAGTTTTTGTTTTGCCCTGCCGTGATGATAACCGCGACGTTTTTATTTGTATCTTTGTGCATACCCCATTCACAAAAAACGAGAAGAGAGATGACAACAGACCCTACAACTTCACGCCATAACCCCATGAAAGTCATATTCAATTACCAGAATGTGTTCTTCAGCTTTTTCTATGACGATGCCGATGCGTGCGTGCACCGTTCCAGGGAATACGCCATGAACTATGTCCTGTCGGGCGAGATGGTGCTCGACGACGGGCACCGGCAGATACACGTGGGAAAAGGAGAGTGCGTGTTCATTCCGCGCGACCATCGTGTGACCATGTATAAGAAAGCCTCGGGCGGAGAGCAGTATTGCGGAATTTACATGTGCTTCACCCGCTCCTTCCTTCGGGAGATGTACGGAAAGTATGCCCGCCACACGGATAAGGAAGAGCCCGTAGAGAAGTTCGTGCCCGGCGTGATGAAGCTCCCACCTTCGGCCGAGATTGAGAGCCTGTTTGCTTCGATGACTCCTTACTTCAATCCGGAAGTGAAACCGCAGGACGACGTGATGCACCTGAAGTTGCAGGAAGGATTGCTGGCCCTGCTTCATACCGACAAGCGGTTCATGACTGTGTTGTTCGACTTCAGCACACCGTGGAAGATGGACATTCTTGACTTCATGAACGAGAACTATATGTACGAGTTCACCCTGGAGGAGCTGGCGCATTACACGGGCCGTAGCCTGGCCACCTTCAAGCGCGACTTCAAGAAGGTGAGCGAGTTGACACCCGAGAAATGGCTGATTCGCAAGCGCTTGGAAGTGGCCTATCACCTGCTGAAGGAAGAACGGCGGAAGGTGGTCGATGTCTATGCGGAGGTGGGCTTCAAGAACCCCTCGCACTTTTCTACGGCCTTCAAGAAACGCTACGGCATTCCGCCCACGGCACTGGCCGCTCCCTCGTGCATTTGAACTTTTCAGAAATGATATTTGAGCCTCACAGAAATGTCTCTGTGGGGCTTTTGTGTTATTTTTGCCTTCGTAGAATAATAGAGTGATAACTATATGGATATGTTGTGGAAGACGTTGTGCGCGGCATCGGCGGCCTGGCTTCTGACTACGGGTAGCCTGCTTGCCACAACGGACGGTTTAAAATCGGAGATGAAGATGGAAAAGAGTTTGAATTTGACACACGAATGGGACAAGGTGTTCCCGTTGAGCAACAAGGTGAACCACCGGAAAGTGACTTTTACCAACCGCTATGGCATTACACTGGCGGCCGACATGTACGTGCCCAAGCAGGCCGAAGGAAAACTTCCGGCCATAGCCGTGAGCGGGCCTTTCGGAGCGGTGAAGGAACAATCGTCGGGCCTGTATGCCATGACACTGGCCGAACGCGGATTCCTGACTATTGCCTTCGACCCCTCGTACACCGGTGAGAGTGGGGGCGAACCCCGCTATGTGGCGTCTCCGGACATCAACACGGAGGACTTCTGTGCGGCGGTGGACTTTCTTTCTACCTGCGAGCAGGTGGATGCCGACCGTATCGGCATACTGGGCATCTGCGGATGGGGAGGCATGGCACTGAATGCGGCGGCCATCGACACGCGCATCAAGGCTACCGTCACCGCTACGATGTACGATATGAGCCGGGTGAATGCCAACGGCTATTTCGATGCCAAGGATGCCGATGCGCGCTATGAGCTTCGCAAGCAGCTCAACGCCCAGCGTACGGAAGACTACCGCAAGGGCACGTATGCGCTGGCCGGTGGGGTGGTAGACCCGCTTCCCGACGATGCTCCCCAGTTTGTGAAAGACTATTACGGATATTACAAGACACCGCGCGGCTATCACAAGCGTTCGCTGAACTCCAACAACGGGTGGAACAAGACTTCTTCCTTGTCGTTCATGAACATGCCCATCCTGTCGTATAGCGATGAGATACGTAGTGCCGTGCTCATGATTCACGGAGAGAAAGCCCATTCGCGCTACTTCAGCGAAGATGCCTTCAAGAAGCTGAAGGGCGACAACAAGGAGTTGCTGATTATTCCGGGAGCCAATCACGTCGACCTGTACGACCGGCTGGATGTGATTCCTGTTGACAAGATTACGCACTTCTTCCAGACGTACCTGAAGTGATGCGCGATGCGGTATCGCACAGAGACGGGAAAGCCCGGTTGCCGAAACAATCAGCAGCCGGGCTTTTTCTGTATCAGTCTGAGATAATCGGTCGGAGTATATCCGCAGAACTTCTTAAACATACGGCTCAGGTGCTGGGGGTATTCAAAGCCTAATTCGTAGGCCACTTGCGAGATGTTTGCTCCGCTGGCGAGTTCGTTCTTCACTCGCTGGATGAGGTCTTGGCGGATGTAGTTGCTGGCCGTGTCTCCGGTCATCTTCTTGATAAGGTCGCCGAAATAGTTGGCCGACATGCATAGCTTGTCGGCACAGTATTGCACGGTGGGCATGCCCGAGGTAAGCTGGATTTTCTCTTCGTAGTAATCGCGCAGGAGCTGGTCGAACTTCATGAGCATGTCCGAATTGACCAGCTTGCGGGTGATGAACTGGCGGTTGTAGAAACGCTGGCAGAAGTTCAGCATCAGTTCGATGTAGCCCACGAGGATGGCATCCTGAAGCGCATCGTGCTTTTTCTGTAGCTCATCTTTTATCTGGCGCATCAGCGACACGAGGATGTCGTGCTCCTCGTTGGTCATGTGCAGGGCTTCGTTCACGCGGTAGTCGAAAAATGAATACTCCCTGATGTGCTTCTCCAGTGCCGTGCCCTGCAACAAATCGGGGTGGAAGAGCAAGGCCCATCCCGTCAGGTTGACCAGCTCGCCGTTGTCTTCCTTTCCTCCTATCTGTCCGGGAGCCACACAAATGACGGTTCCTTCCTTGTAGTCGTATTTGCCGCAACCATAGGCCAGGTTGATGTTTGCCTCGTCGTGAAAGAAGATGCCATACACGCTATAGTTGTTCAGGCAATGGCGCACGGGAGACACTTCTGCATAGTCGATGACGCTGACCAGCGGATGCGTGTCCGTATGTCCCACCCACTGGCTATAGTCGCCTACATTCCTTATTTTCAAAATCTTGCTCATAACCATTCTTTTGTTTTCGTCGGGATGTCCCTTCACAAAAATACATTATCTCAGCCAATTGGCCGCACGTGAGCAGGTAAAATCCGTAAAAACGGTACGACCTTCCGTGGTATTGTTACGGCCTTCTGCCCGTGTCGGGGTAATTTTGCCGTATCAAGAAAACAAGAAAGATGGATAAACCAATAGACATTCCCGCCAATTTATACGAGGATGAAGTGGTCTGCTTCATGGCAGACCGTTATCGCACGACTACGGAAAGAGTGATGCAATGTTTTTTAGTGCAGGAAGCCGGGACTCCCGCGCCTGAAAAGGAAAGCTTTCCTTTCCGCCTCATGGATAACGAAATGGAAATATTACGAGGGTTGTTGAGCCGTAGCGGCTCGTAAAAAAGATTCAGATTATGGATAGAAGAGATTTTTTGAAGATGTCGTCTGTAGCCGCCTTTTCTGCGGTATGTGCATGGACCGGTGTATCGAAGGTTTTCTCCCAGTCATCGGATAGTAAGGATCAGTCTGTACGTGGAGATATGGAACATCGCAATTTGGGCGGACTGGATGTATCGGCTATCGGGCTGGGATGCCTTCCCATGGTAGGCTACTATGGCGGACGATATGAAAAGAAGGATATGATTGCCTTGATTCGTCGGGCTTATGATCAGGGAGTTACTTTTTTCGATACGGCAGAGGTGTACGGCCCTTATACCAGTGAGGAGTGGGTAGGCGAGGCACTTGCTCCTTTTCGTGACAAAGTAAAAATCGGTACGAAGTTTGGTTTCGGGGTGGAAGAGAAACAGCCCACGGCCTTGAATAGTCGTCCTGACCATATTCGTCGGGCAGTGGAAGGTTCATTGCGGCGCTTGCGTACGGATCACATAGACTTACTTTATCAGCACCGAGTAGACCCGAAGGTGCCGATGGAGGAGGTAGCAGACACGGTAAAGAAGCTGATGCAGGAAGGAAAAGTCTTGCACTGGGGATTGTCGGAAGCCAGTGCGCGTTCTATTCGTCGGGCACATGCCGTTTGTCCGCTTTCGGCCGTACAGAGTGAATATGCCATCTGGTGGCGCGAACCGGAGACCAAAATATTCCCTACGCTGGAAGAACTGGGCATTGGTTTTGTGCCTTATTGTCCGTTGGGGCGGGCCTTTCTTACAGGAGTGATTCATGAGGAAAGCCGTTTTGAGAAACCTGATAGGCGGGCCACATTGCCGCAATTCACGCCTGAAGCCTTGAAGCATAATATGCCGCTTGTGTCACTTGTGCGTAAATGGGCAGAGCGAAAGAATATTACTCCTGCCCAGTTTGCCTTGGTGTGGATGCTTTCGCGTAAGTCATGGATTGCTCCCATCCCCGGCACAACGAATCCGAACCACCTTGATGATTTCCTGGGGGCGGCTCATGTGCGGCTTACGGCTTACGAGATGGAGGAATTTGACAGGGAGTATGCACAAATAGACCTTATGGGGCATCGTGCCGATCCGTTTACCGAGAGTCAGATTGATAAGTAACAGAAATAATAAGAATGCTATGCTAAAATTTATTCAGTATGTATGTTTGTTGTTCCTTGTGTGCTCCTGTAGCACGAGGAATGAAGAAAGTGTGATATTGCAAAATGAAACGGATATGGAAAAGAAAAATTTAGGTTCGGTACTGGCGCTTTATCCCAAACCGATGACGGTGGTTGGGGCGGTAGTCAATGGAAAAGTAAACTGGCTTGTAGTGGGACATACCGGAATTATTGGGCATGACCGTATTCTTCTGAGTATGAGTAAACATCATTATACCAATCAGGGAATAAGGAGGTCAAAGAAATTGTCAGTGAACCTTGTGAGCCGTGAAATGTTGCCTGCGGCAGATTATGTGGGAAGTGTAAGTGGAAATTCGGTGGATAAATCGACGGTGTTTGACTATCATTTTGGAGAGAATGGTACTCCGGTTATTGACAAATCACCATTAACCATGGAATGTGATGTGGTGGATATTTATGAAACCGAGGGATTTGACAATTTTATTTGTTCCATAGCCAATACCTATGCAGTTCCAGAAGTGCTCGGTCAAGATGGGAAACTGGATTATACCCGATTGAAACCTGTGTTGTTTGAGTTTCCGACGTACTCGTATCTTGCTACGGGAGAAATAATCGGCAAGTGTTTGAACTTAGACAAAAAGCCCGGCATGTGTGCCAAACTTCCGATGTCGCCCGATGGCATTGTGAGGTTATCGAAAATAGAAGTGTATCCGGAGTTTATAAAGGAATATATGCAATATGCGGTGGAAGTAGGTGAGATTTCATTACGTACTGAACCGGGGGTATTGACCATGTATGCCGTTGCCGAAAAGGAAAATCCGTGTAAGGTTACGATTCTTGAAACCTATGCAAGTGAGCAGGCTTATAAATCACATATTGCGTCGGAGCATTTTCAGAAATATAAAAAAGGAACAAAGCACATGATTAAAACGTTGGTCTTATCGGATCAGACTCCTCTTAATCCGCAGAGTCAGGTAAATAATTTCATTCAATAGAAGCGATTGAATCGTTATAATACAGAATCTCCTCACAAACCCATGCATCGTGGTGATTTGTGAGGAGATTTTTTGTATTTATTTAGGTGCTTTGCGGTAGAGATAAATCGCGATAAACAGATACAGAATGTTTGGAATCCACACGGCCAGATTCGGATGCGCGTTTCCGTTGATGGCGAAGGTGGACGAGATGGTCTGGAACAGGATATAGGAGAAGCTCAGTGCGATACCGATTCCCAGGTGAAGTCCCATACCTCCTTTCCGTTTCTGTGATGAAAGCGAGAGCCCGATGACCGTCAGGATAAAGGCCGCAAACGAGGTGGCGATGCGCCGGTAGTATTCCACTTCAAACACCTTGATGTTGGCGAAGCCTCGTTGCTTCTGCTTGTCAATGTACTCCCGTAGCTGGGGACTGGTCATCGTTTCCTGCTGGCCGCGCGTGATGAGGAAGTCCTGCGGCTCCATGTTGATGATGGAGTCCAGACGGTCGCCCCGGGTGATGGTTTCACGCATGCCCTTCATCTCACGGATCATGTAGTCCTTAATAATCCAGCGGTGCACGGTGGTGGTGTCGTACGTAATGCGGCGGGCCGTGAGGTGCGATACCAGCTTGTGGTCTTCAAACTTGTCGAGCGAGAAGCGGTAAGCCGTCTTGTTGTAGTCCTCGTAGCGCTCCATGTAGGCAATGACACCCGTATCTACCTCCAGCTGGATATTGCGCACGTAGTCTGCCCGCTTCTTGTTCTTGTACACTTGCTCAAACTTCAGTCGGGTGACGCTACCGGTAGGAATCACCTCGGTACTCAGCACGTAGGTGACCAGTGCGATGATGGCGGCCGAAATCATGTAGGGCACCATCAGGCGCTTGAAGCTCATTCCGGTGGAGAACATGGCGATAATCTCGGAGTTCTCTGCCAGCTTCGACGTGAAGAAAATCACGGCAATGAATACGAACAACGGACTGAAGAGGTTCGTGTAATAAGGAATGAAGTTCAGGTAATAGTCGAAGATGATGGCACTGATAGGCGCCTTGTTGTTGATGAAGTCGTCAATGTTTTCATTGATGTCGAACACCACGGCGATGGAGATAATCAGGGCGATGGCAAAAAAGTAGGTGCCCAGGAACTTCACGATGATGTACCTGTCCAGCCGTTTCAACCATTTCTTCTTGAACGGGTTTCCTTTTAAATTTTTCAGTTGTTCCTTTCCGGCTTGCAGGTAGGAACGGAACAACTGGAACACATTGTGTTTCATATTTATCGTCGTAAACTACAATTACAATCGGGTAGATAAACGTTTCACCATGGCCGGTTTCCAGGTAGAGAAATCGCCGGCGATGATGTGCTTGCGGGCTTCACCTACGAGCCAGAGGTAGAAGGCCAGGTTGTGGATGGAGGCAATCTGCATGGCCAGCAGCTCCTGTGCGTGGAACAGGTGGCGCAGGTAGGCACGGCTGTACATCGTGTCTACGTAAGATGCTCCGTCAGCTTCAATGGGCGAGTAGTCGTTCTCCCATTTCTTGTTGCGCATGTTCATGATACCGTCTTTGGTAAAGAGCATGCCGTTTCGTCCGTTACGGGTCGGCATCACGCAATCGAACATATCCACACCGCGTTCGATGCCTTCCAGAATGTTGACCGGAGTACCTACACCCATCAGGTAGCGGGGCTTGTCCTTAGGCAGAATCTCGTTGACCACCTCAATCATCTCGTACATCTTCTCGGTAGGCTCACCCACGGCCAGTCCGCCGATGGCGTTACCGTCGGCATTTTTCGAGGCGATGTATTCGGCCGACTGGCGGCGCAAGTCAGGATATACGCATCCCTGCACGATGGGGAAGAGCGACTGGTTGTAGCCGTATTTTGGCTCCGTTTCGTTGAAGCGGGCACAACATCTGTCCAGCCAGCGGTGAGTCAGTTCCATGGACTTCTTGGCATAGTTGTAGTCGGAAGTACCGGGGGCGCACTCGTCGAAAGCCATCATGATGTCGGCACCGATGGTACGCTCGATGTCCATCACTCGTTCGGGTGTGAACAAGTGCTTCGAGCCGTCAATGTGCGAGCGGAATTCCACACCCTCTTCGCGCAACTTGCGGATGCCGGAAAGAGAGAATACCTGGAAGCCACCGCTATCGGTTAGCATCGGACGGTCGAATCCGTTGAGCTTATGGAGTCCGCCAGCCCCCTCGATGATGTCCAGTCCGGGGCGCAGGTAGAGGTGGTACGTGTTTCCCAGGATAATCTGGGCCTTGATGTCATTCTTCAGTTCGTGAAGATGCACACCTTTCACCGTACCCAGTGTGCCCACCGGCATGAAGATAGGGGTCTCAATCTGCCCGTGGTCTGTTGTAATCAGACCGGCGCGGGCATTCGATTTGGGGTCCGTATATTGTAATTCAAATTTCATTGTGCAGGATTTTCTTTGTTTTTATCTTCTTTGATGGTAAAGTCGATGGCATCGGCCACCTTCTCGTCGGTCAGTGCCAGGCGGAGCACCTCCTTGATGTCCTTCACGTAGTGGAAAGTCATTCCGGTGAGGTACATCGGCTGGATTTCATTGATGTCCTTGCGGTTTTCCTCACACAGGATGATGTCCTTGATGCCGGCACGTTTGGCTGCCAGGATTTTCTCCCGGATACCGCCTACGGGAAGTACTTTTCCGCGAAGGGTGATTTCGCCTGTCATGGCCAGGTTAGCTTTTACCTTGCGCTGGGTCAGTGCGGAAGCCAGTGAAGTGACCATGGTAATACCGGCAGACGGTCCGTCTTTCGGAATAGCTCCTTCCGGCACGTGGATATGGATGTTCCAGTTGTCGAAGATACCTTCGGGCAAATCCAACAGGTGGCTATGCGCTTTCAGGTACTCCAGTGCCAGCATGGCCGATTCCTTCATTACCGAGCCCAGGTTACCGGTCAGGGTCAGTTGTCCCTTGCCACGGCTCAGGCTGGTTTCTACGAACAGAATCTCACCGCCTACGGCCGTCCAGGCCAGTCCTGTTACTACGCCGGCATATTCGTTGCCCTGGTATTTGTCGCGGGAATATTCCTGTGCGCCGAGGAACTTCTCGATGTCTTTCGGCTTCAACTCATGTGTGCCGGTAAACTCATCGCTGGCAATTTCCAGTGCGATTTTACGCATCACCTTGCTGATTTTCTTTTCCAGCTCACGCACGCCGCTTTCACGGGTATAGTTCTCGATGATGTATTCAATGGCCGCCTTGCTGAACTTCACGTGTCCCTTCTTCAGCCCGTTCTTCTCCATCTCTTTCGGAATGAGGTGACGGCGGGCGATTTCAATCTTCTCTTCGGTGATGTAACCGCTTACTTCAATCAGCTCCATACGGTCGAGCAACGGCGATGGGATGGTGCCCAGGTTATTGGCCGTAGCGATGAACATGATGTTCGACAAGTCGTAGTCAATGTCAACGTAATTGTCGTGGAACGTGTTGTTCTGTTCCGGGTCGAGCACTTCCAGCATGGCCGAGCTCGGGTCGCCGTGGCTATCGCTGCTCAATTTATCAATCTCATCCAGGATGATGACCGGATTCGATGTTTCCGCTTTGATCAGGCTCTTGATGATACGTCCCGGCATGGCACCGATGTACGTCTTGCGGTGACCGCGGATTTCGGCTTCATCGTGCACGCCACCCAGCGACATACGTACGTATTTCCGTTTCAGGGCTGTGGCGATGGAACGCCCCAAAGAAGTCTTTCCTACTCCCGGAGGACCGTAGAGGCAGATGATCGGCGACTTCAGGTCACCTTTCAGCTTCAGCACGGCCAGGTGCTCCAGAATACGTTCTTTCACCTTCTCCAGTCCGTAGTGTTCCTTATCGAGTATCTTCTTGGCATTCGGAATGTCGATGACATCCTGTGTATACACGCCCCACGGAAGTGAGAGCAATGTCTGAAGATAAGTCAGTTGCACGTTATAGTCGGGCGATTGCGGGTTGATACGTTCTAGTTTGGACAACTCACGCTCAAAAGTCTCTTTTACTTCCGGTTTCCAGCGTTTCTTTTCTCCCTTCTTGCGAAGTTCGTCAATTTCGTCATCTTGTCCGTTGCCCAGCTCATCCTGAATGTTCTTGATTTGTTGCTGGAGGAAGTACTCACGTTGTTGGCGGTCGAGTTCCTCACGCGTACGCATCTGGATGCTCTGCTTCAGAGTGGCCAGCTGGATGTACTTGTTCAGCAACTGGATAAGGCGGTACAACCGGTCTTTCAGGTTATTTGTTTGAAGCAATTCGTACTTCTCGTTGATAGGGAAGGGGAAATTGCCGGAAATGAAGTTGACCAGCACCTCGTTGTTGTCCAGGTTCTTCAAGGCGAAAGAAGTGTCGGGCGAAATTTCATCGGACAATTCAATTACCTTGGCACTCAACTCCTTGCAAGTGTCAATCAGTGTCTTGAACTCATCGGATTTCTCGTCCTTCATGTCCTCCTCAATCACCGAAACCTTACCCTTCAGGAAGGGACGGGTGGAAGTGATTTCTTCCAGTTGCACCTTCGGACCCGTAGCCTGAAGGATGGCCGTAATGGTTCCTCCCGGCATTTCGAACACCCGGAGCACCTTACCGATTACCGCAATGGGGAACAAATCCTTCTGCTTGGGCGAGTCTACCTCACTCACCTTTTGCGTGGTAATGATGATAGGCTCTTTGCTCTGAAGTGCCTGGTTGACTAATTTCAATGTGGGTTGCCGGCCTACACTGACGGGCATGACAATAGAGGGAAATATCATAAGGTTGCGCAGGGGCATGACGGGCAGTTCTCCCGTGAGGTCATCCGTTGCATTGTCCACCGGAAGCGTTTCAATTTCTGCCATCATCGGAATGTCATTACCTTCTGCACTTACCAGAATCTCGTTGTTTTTTGTCTTTTTTACCATACTTGTTTTCTCTTCTGAATTAAGAAGCTTTTTTATTACTCAAAAACGGCACAAAGTTAATCATTCCGCATGTAATTTGGAAACTATTTGTGTCAAATACCTCTTTTATTATGTAAAATAATGGCAGGTTGAAGCGTTTTCTATGGGGATTTCACTATTTTTGGCGTAAATTTTTAGACATAAGTTATGCCAAATCCATATTTTCAATTCAAGCAATTTGTAGTTTTTCATGATAAGTGTGCCATGAAGGTAGGCACCGACGGCGTGCTGGTCGGCGCATGGGCGCAAGTGGGTGGGGCACGGAAGGTGCTTGACATTGGTACCGGAAGCGGATTGATTGCCTTGATGTTGGCCCAGCGGAATCCGGATGCCTTTGTAACCGCCGTCGATATTGACGAAGCGGCCGTGGAGCAGGCCCGTGAAAACGTAGCCCGTACGTCCTGGTCTGACCGGATGGAGGTGGAACGGCTTGATATACGGAAGGCACCGGAAGAATGGAACGGGTGTTTTGACGCTATCGTGTCGAATCCTCCGTACTTTGTGGAGTCTGTGAAATGCTCTCAGGCGCAGAGAAATACAGCCCGCCATACCGATGAACTGGACTTTGACGCCTTGTTATCGAAAGTCTCGGTTTTGTTGTCCGAAAAAGGTAGCTTTTCGGTGGTGCTTCCGGCTACGGCCTCGGCCGATTTTGTGGCCTTAGCCCTCGGAAAAGGTTTGCATCTTTCACGCCAGGCGTGGGTACATCCCCGTCAGGAATTGCCCGCCAAGCGTGTGCTGATGGCGTTCGTGAAGCATCCTTGTGCACAGACGGAAATCACGCACCTTTCCATCGAGACGGAGCGTCATGTCTATACACCGGAGTTTAGTGATCTGGCCAGAGATTTCTATCTGGCTTTGTAAGATGAAATGATTATTTCTTCGACAAGCGTCTCAGGATGTGATGATTCAGCATCAGGAGTTGTTTGTGCTTTTGGGCAATGGCCGAAGTGATGGGACGTCGTCCGATAAAATCGGTGAAGTGCTGGAGAATGTTCAGCGGGGGAGAAGGCATCTGTTTGGGACGTATCGGCGCGATAACGTGCAGCCCCTGGTGAATGATTTCCACCTTCAGGTCTTTTCCGCCCATCATCGGGTCTCCGTCAAAATGGAACACTCCCTCCTGCGCACGGTGTATGATGATGCTCTTGTCCTTCATCGTTTTGATACGACTGTTCTGGTCGAGTGTTCGGTTGAACAACTGGAATGAAAGAGAAGGCACATCCAGCACGGTAAACGGCTCCAGCACCGTGATGTCCATCATGCCGTCGGTCAGAGAGGCTTGCGGGGCGATGTAGGCATTGTTGCCATATTGCGATGCATTGGCACAGGCTATCAGGAATGCTTTGTAGCGGACGGTACCCGTAGAGTTTTCTATTTCGTACGTCTCCGGCTGATACGTCAGGCTTTCGTGCAGGGTATTTTCCAGGTAGGTCAGCAGACCTCTTTTCCCGGAATCGGCAAATTTCAGGCTCACGAAGGCATCGAATCCCACTCCGCATGTACAGAAGAAGGGGTGATTGTCAATGATACCGTAATCTATTGTTTTGATATTTCCGGCATTGAGTACGTTGATGGCTCCCTTCGGCTCCATAGGAATATGAAGATGGCGTGCCAGCCCGTTGCCCGAACCGCATGGAATAATCCCCATCGCGGTATTGGTATGGATAAGCGCCCGTCCTATCTCATTGATGGTACCGTCTCCGCCGATGGCTACTACAATGTCTGTATGGTCGGCGGCGGCTTGTGCGGCTATCTCGGAAGCATGACCTGCATATTCCGTTTTCTGGATAGAATAGTCATATATAGAATGGTCCAGTTCTTTTTCAATAAGTCGTAGGATGAATTCCTTTCCGTGAGTGCCGGATATGGGGTTTACCACAAAGGTGATTCGCTTTTTTGTCTCCATAAACCTGTTTCCTTAAAATTTGGGAGTACAAAAATAATATTATCTTTCATAGTTTAGGGCAAATTGCCCCTATAATTGATACTCTTGTTATTTTTTTTCAGGGATTCGTGTCGGAATTTTGAGTTTTTTGTATCTTTGCACGTTCTTAATGAAAATGATGTAACGAAACGGTTGCAAAAGTAATGAAGTTTAATGTAAGCTGGGATGCTTACCAGATATTAGAATATGGGATTATTACAAGAAAAATTAAGTAAATTCAGAGTACCTCAGATGTATATGGAAAGAGGTGTCTATCCGTACTTTCGTGAAATAGACAGTGCCCAGGATACAGAGGTAATGATGGACGGAAAGAAAGTATTGATGTTCGGCTCAAATTCCTATATGGGTCTGACTCATGATCAGAGAATCATCGACGCGGCTATTGCTGCTACTCGCAAATATGGTACAGGATGCGCGGGTTCTCGTCTGTTGAATGGAACGCTGGATATTCATGTAGAACTTGAAAAAGAACTTGCAGAGTTCGTCGGTAAAGATGAAGCACTGTGTTTCTCTACCGGATTTACGGTTAATGAAGGTGTGATTCCTCAGTTGGCCGGACGTGGCGATTACATCATTTGTGATGACCGTGACCATGCTTCTATCGTGGACGGACGTCGTCTTTCTTTTGCTACCCAGTTGAAGTATAAACACAACGACATGGATGCCTTGGAAAAAGAGCTCCAGAAGTGTGAACCGGATGCCATCAAACTGATTGTGGTGGATAGCGTGTTCTCTATGGAAGGTGATTTGGCCAACTTGCCGGAAATCGTCCGTCTGAAGAAGAAATACAATGCCAGCATCTATGTGGATGAAGCACATGGTCTAGGTGTATTCGGAAGACAGGGACGAGGCGTGTGCGACCATTTCGGTGTAACGGAAGACATCGACCTGATTATGGGTACATTCAGTAAATCACTCGCTTCTATCGGTGGTTTCGTGGCAGGTGACAAGGACGTGATCAACTGGTTGCGCCACAATGCCCGCTCTTATATATTCCAGGCAAGTAACACACCGGCTGCTACGGCTGCAGCAAGAGAAGCCATCCATATTTTCAAAACAGAACCGGAACGTCAGGAACGTTTGTGGGAAATCACCAACTACTCTCTGAAGCGTTTCCGTGAGTCAGGCTTTGAAATCGGTGAAACAGAAAGTCCGATTATCCCTCTGTACGTACGCGACACAGACAAGACTTTCGAAGTAACCAAGCTGGCTTTCGACGAAGGAGTGTTCATCAATCCGGTAATTCCTCCAGCTTGTGCTCCTCAGGATACACTGGTGCGTTTTGCATTGATGGCTACTCACACCAAAGAACAGGTGGACTTCGCTATTGAAAAATTGATTAAGTGTTTCAAACAATTGGATATACTTAAATAATCACATTTTTACATTGACCTTTTTAAGGAATTGAAAGGAGGTATTTACTATGGGAGCTGCCGGTAATAAAAAACCGAAGGGTATGCATAAAAAACATGCTCCGGCTTATCAAGTAGAAGAGGCCATTCATGAAAATGACCTGAAAAAAGGAAAAAAGAAATAAATCCGTAGCGGATTTATCGAGAAAGGGTTATATTTAGAGCGTCTGATGCCTTATGGCAAAAGCTCGGATATAACCCTTTTTGTATGTATGTTTTTAACTTTAATGGAATATGATACTGAATGAAAGAGACAGCCGTCATGAACAGGTGTTGCAGGTGGCGCAACAAATGATGACGGCGGCACGTACAGCTCCCAAAGGAAAGGGGGTAGACATTATTGAAGTGGCCATGGTGACGGAAAGCAACATCCGTATCCTTTCTGATACGATGAAGCAGATGTACGAAGACAATGGTTTTAAGTTTTTCCTGCGCGATGCGGATAACATTCTCCAGGCAGAGTGTGTGGTGCTGATAGGTACGCGCTCGCTTCCGCAGGGGCTGGATTGTGGACATTGCGGATATGAACATTGCGGAGACCGCAAAAAAGGAGTACCCTGTGCCATCAATAGTGTGGATGTAGGAATTGCCATCGGTTCGGCTTGTTCGGTAGCGGCCGACCATCGGGTAGATACGCGTGTGATGTTCTCGGCCGGTCTGGCGGCCCAGCAACTGGACTGGCTGGATGGATGCACCCAGGTGTACGCCATACCCGTGAGTGCATCATCCAAAAATCCGTTCTTCGACCGGAAGCCTAAGACAGAATAAATTTTTCAGCCGCGTAGGCCACGCCGTCTTCTTCATTGGACAAAGTGATGAAGTCGGCGTTTTCTTTTACTACCTCCTGTGCATTAGCCATGGCGATACCCAGTCCGGCGTATTGAATCATGGACAGGTCGTTGAATCCGTCGCCGATGGCAATCATTTCCTCACGGGTAAGTCCGATTTCCTTCAGGAGAACGGCCAGCGACTGGGCCTTGTCGATGCCCTTAGGGACCAGTTCCAGAAAATAAGGCTCTGAGCGGAAAACACCCATGCGGTCTTTCAGGTGCTTGTACATCTCTTTCTCCAGCTCGGCCAGTCGGGTCGGTTCGCCCACAATCAGGCATTTGGCAATCGGATGTTTCACGGCATCCAGGAAATTGTCTACCTTCTTTATTTTCATGACATTGAGCAACGCCTCTTTGAGCACATACTCATCGTCCGGTTTCTCGGTCAGTACGTATTCCCCGTCGTAAGTCACAATGGCAAAGTCGTTTTTCTTGGCGCATTCGTAAAGGTAGGGAAGCACATCGTGGTCGAGCAGGTTCTTGTACATCAGCTCCTTCGTTTTCCAGTCGATGATTTCTCCACCGTTGTAAGCCAGAATGTAGCCTTCATATTTTTGCAATTCCAGTTGCTCGGCCAGCGGGGCAATGCCGTACGTGGGTCTTCCCGAGGCCAGTACAATTTTCACTCCTTGCTCCTGAATCTTGAGCAGTGTTTCTTTGGTGTGAGGGGTAATCTTTTTCTGCTTGTTGGTAAGCGTTCCGTCGAGGTCTAATACTAATAATTTATATTTCATAAAGTTATGCTGTAAAATCGAGCGTAAAATTACGGAAAAAAACGAAACTACGGAAATGTAGGAGCGGAAAGATAAAGCATGTAAAGGATACCGTTCTCGAGAAGATGCTGGTAAGGTATGGGAGAAATGCTTTTCGACTTTCTATGTTTTCCAAGGCGGAAACTTATGTTTTCCTAGCGGAAAATGTAGGTTTTGGCTTCGGAAAACATAAGTTTCCGGCTGGAGAAACATACAATAGGTAAGCGTGTACATTCGTTGATGAGCTTAGAATGCGAATTCTTCAGTCTTGAATAAAGAGTCCTTTAATGTTTAATATGTGTTAATATTTAAAAAGATGATAGAC
>ULTW01039704.1_pt1 | contig 38549 bp, 17 predicted proteins | sample 1957961 | NCBI WGS metagenome assembly ULTW01 (sample SAMEA4835744, study PRJEB28245) | human gut metagenome | biome: gut microbiome; material: fecal sample | place: Denmark | collected 2008 | reverse complement strand
CAGATGGAGCAGAACATCTTCAACCAGCTTGCCAAGGAGCATCATGATGAGATTATGAACTTCCGCCGTAACCGCGACCGCGAGGGCTTGATGAAACTGCAGGATGAACTGGTGGATGAAACCAAGAAACTATGCAAGGAGCAGGGTTATCCTAAGTTTACCGAGGAGCAGCAGAAGGCGTACACCGAGGTGGGCGGTACCCCTTTCCTCGACAACCAGTATACCGTGTTTGGCGAGGTGGAGGAAGGCCTTGATGTGGTAGAGAAGATTCAGAACTGCGAAACCATGCGTGGAGATAGACCTAAGGAGGATATAAGCATGCAGGTTTCTATTATAGAAGAATAAAAGGCATTTCTCGCAGGTTTCTATGAAATCTGCGAGAAATCTTTATTAAGTATCAGCAACTATTCATTCGTATTTATAAAATAAAGAATTTTAAATAAACAAATCAAAATGAAAAAGATTCATGGAAAAATGATGAAAGGCATCACGGTCAGAAGCCTGATGATGCTCCTGGCATTGGCAGGTTCTAACTACTGCCATGCTCAACAAGCCACCATCGTGGTGAGCAACCCTACTTCCGCCCCCCGCACGGAGCTTATCTCTCTGAGCATGAACGAGGTGAAGGCAAAACTGGGCAAGGCAGCCCCTAAAAAGGGCGAGGCCTACATCGTGAAGAATAAGCGCGGACAGCAGATTGGTTCGCAGATTACCCACGATGGCTATCTGCTCATCGATGCCAGCGTGCGCCCTCACGGTTCCGCCACCTACTACGTAACCATCGGCAAACCTTACCAGCAGAAGGTATGGGCTACCGGTGCTCTCTATAAGATAAGAAAGGATGATATCGCCTGGGAAAACGACAGATGCGCCTATCGTGTATATGGTCCTGCCCTGCAGCGCACCGGCGAACGCTCCTTCGGCACCGATGTATGGGTGAAGAATACCCCCGACACCGTGGTTTACGAGCGATACGTAAAGGATATGAACGGAAATATCAAGGGTGATAAGATTGATGCCAAGGTAAGAACCCTGCAGAAGCAGGAGAAGGCTGAGAAGAACCCTGCAAAGGCGGCTGCTCTTGCCAAGCAAATCAAGGCCCTCCAGGCAGAATCAAACGAGGTGGATATCCTCACCTCCTTCCATCTGGACCATGGCAACGGATTGGATCCTTATCGCGTGGGCGCTACCCTGGGCTTGGGTGCACCAAGCCTCATGGTGGGCAAGAACCAGGTGCTGCCTTACTGCTACAAGGATTACAAGATATTGGATAACGGTCCGCTCCGCTTCACCGTAGAACTGACTTATAACCCATCTACCGTAGGCGATATGAAAAACGTGGTAGAGCATCGCATCATCTCGCTCGACAAGGGCAGCAACTTCAACAAGATGACCGTATGGTATGATGGCCTGACCCATGCCACCGATTTCGCTACCGGTTTCCCTATCCATGAGGAAGATACCGAGAGCAAGACCTTTGCCAAGGATTACGTAAGCTATGCCGACCCTACCGACAACATCGAGGTGAACAACTCGCAGGTTTTCGTGGGTGTACTCTTCCCTGAGGGCATCGACAACACTTACTACCAGCTCTTCGACAAGAAGCACGATGGTGCCACCGGTCATGCCCTGGGCTTGAAGCGCGGCTTGAAGAATGGAGAAAAGTACAGCTATTACTTCGGTGCAGCATGGAGCAAATATGATGTAAGGAGCTATGCCGAATGGCAGATTCGCATCAAGGAATACCTGGATGCATTGAAGACTCCACTCGGGGTTGAAGTGAAATAACAATGATGGATAAGACAGGTGACATGGCATAAAAAATAAAAATGCATGAGATATAAAAATCCCCCATACGCAAAAGAGCGTATGGGGGATTTTTATATTCAGAAACGTTTCAACCATCAACGTTTCTGCGTTTCACTAAAATTTATCTTCCAACAAATTCAAACTTATCTTCTAACCACAATCTTTGCAGCCTTGCCCGAATTGCCCTTCACAATCAGTACGCCAGCTGGCAACTGGCTGAGATTGATTCTTGCCACGCCATCCACCATCTTGGCAGATGCTACGCTGGCACCGCTCACGGCATATACGCTTACCGCAGAAGAAAGCATATCGCTAACCACAAGCTCGCCGGCTGCCACCTGTACATCCAGCGGCTGCTGAGCCTGAGTCCATGCCGAATCCCAGATAGAACCAATGCCGGTAGATGTGCCGTCGTCGGTGCTGATGCTCATCCAACCGATATTCTCCGAGATAGGATTCTTGCTGCTCAATGTGCGGTCTGGATCAGATGTGTCGGCTGCTACACGCAACTGGCAGTAAGCTGCAGCCGGACCCTTAGGACCTGTTCGGAGCACTGAGAACAGTTTTCTGTTGAAAGTCTGATACTGGCAGAGGAAGATTGGGTCTTCCAGCTTTTTACCGAACTTCACATTGTTGGTGGTAGTGGCATACTTAAAGGTAAAGGTGGTATCCTTTACGGTAAGTATCTTGCCGCTGGCCGTGGTAGTACCCTTCTCGATAGCCACATAAGATACACGCTGATCTACGATGGCTGGATACTTCTCCTTCATGCCATACTGGCGGGTCATCACCACCTTGAAACCATCCTTGGTTACATCCCATACACGCGCCATCATCGGATAATTCTTGTAGGTAGAAACCGGAGTTACGAATACCACCGGTGCCTCGGCAAATGGCTCGTTGAACTTATATTCTATGGTGTCGCCACCCACACGCAGGGCGGTGCCCGCCTCGTTCTTCAGGAGTCCTGCCTCGAAACGCAGGTCGCCTATCATGCCGTTACCTGATTTTGCCACCAGGTAAGAACTCAGTTCGCTGCCCTTTGAGAAATCATCAGCATCACCCTCGCAGTTCCATGGGAAGAACTTGGATGCAAAGTAATTCGTAGTCACCGATGATACGTTTTCCACAATGCGGGTAGAAGGATTCATATAAGATGCACTTCCGAATACCACGGCAGGAGCCTCGCTGAAGGTGCTCTTGTAGTAGCAGTAGTTGTCGGCATCATTGTCGGAAACCATGGTTCCCCACTGCAGGGCTTCTTCGCCCTCGGTGCCGTTTACCACGTTGGTCACCTCGCTTGAGTACAAGTCTTTGTTTCTATAGTCAACCACATGCACGCGATAGTAGTAGTTGCCTGCTTCCTCTACGTTCACCTTGTAAGAGTAAGCCTTGTCGGCATTCTCATCCACATCCACGGTAGCCACACGCTTCCACTCGCCGCTGGCTCCCTTCTTGCACTCCACAAACATGGAGTCGGCAAACTCGCCGCTAGGGTTCTTCCACGACAGTACACACACTGAAGAGCGAGGTACGAAGGTAGAGGTGAGCTCCTTAGGAGCATAGGTAGGCGGATTGGTAGGCACATACTCATACTTCTCGTTATACGCCAACTTCTCTGGCAGCGCCGCATAGTATTCGCCTATAGGGGTCAGCTTGTCGCCCGCAATGGCATAGCGGCAATCCTGCACATTATTATAATAGGCATAGCGCTCGATGTATGGCGCATCGTTCAGATAATCCAGGATAGGAGCCATGTGCTGCATCTGGATGGCATAGTTGGCATCGGCTCCCTTGGTGTCAGAACCCGGCCATCCCGTCCAGTTGGCACCGTAGTTCATCTCGGTAATCCAGATAGGGCGACCGCCGCAGCGCTGGCTGATGCTCTTCAACTGGCTCTCCCATCCCGGTTTGTCCTTGAACCAGTAGGCATGCACGGCGATGAAGTCGCAGCGCCATCCGCGGGCATCGATGGAGTCGATGAACTCATAGAGCCAGTTGTAGTCGCCTGCCACGGCTGGCGAACCCAGTCGGCGTCCGGTGGCCATCATCTGCGGCCAGTTGGCAAGCACGTTCTTTACATCCACATCCTGCTCCTTGTCGTCGGCCTTGTTTTCCGGCTCGTTGTTACCCAGAATGTTGGCACTGCCTGTGTTGTTGCCCACATCGGCTATGCCTGGCCATCCCTCGTGGTGGTGCTGGGTTACGTATTCACGGTCTGTCCAGTCGTTGTGGTTGCTGGCATCCCAGTTGTAGCACCATGAGGTGTTGAACTTCTCCTGCACGCCGTCGTTCCAGTAACCTGCCCATCCGCGCTTGTGGGCGTTGTTCCATCGGCTGATGCGGATAAAGGAAATCCTGCCCTTCAGTACACCTGGGATATTGGCTATCTCCTTATCTGCCTGGTCGGCGATGAACACGCGGCTGTAACCCTGCCCGTTGGCAGATGTGGCGAAACAAACCATGTATCCACGCTTCAGCTTGAAACTGCGGATGTTGTTGTTGAACGCCTTGTTGCTCGACAGGTTGTAGATGCTGTTCACATTATAGCTGCTGTTGGATGAACCACCATAGTTCTCCTCGGTGAACACGGTGAGCGGCTCCTTGTCGGCAAACGGCAAGAGGATGCTGCCGCCGTTGTAGATGCGCAACTGGCAGTTCTGTCCGTTCTTTGCCTTTTCGCCGTTGATGGTGATATTACCCAGGAAAGCATCTGCCTTGCTTGGCACCAGCTTGTCGAAGATAACCACTACACGCTCGGTATTGGTGATGTTGATACTACCCGTTGTGGCAAAAGGGTTGGCAGATGAGATGTGATAATCCACATCCTCGCTCAGGGTAACCGGAGCTGTAACCTCAGCCACCGTCTGGGTGGTGTTGCCGGCAACCACCGAGAGTGATGTTGCCAGCAACGCTGAAACCATTATTTTTCTAATATTCATATATAAATTAAGTTGATTAAATAGTTACTAATCTGATATTTACCTAAAGAATTGCATCCCGGAATCCTTACTTCACTACCACTTTCTTGCCATCTACGATGTAGATGCCCTGTGGCAATCCGCTCAGGTTCTTGCCGTTCTTCTTCACCAGCTGTCCGCCCAGGGTATAGATGCCCTGCTGGCCATGCGCCTTACCTACGGTTACTTCCTGGATGCCGGTAGATGGTTCCTCGGCTCCGTAATAGTAGAGGCGGAAGTTATCGCAGATGCTCCACCAGCTTGAGCCAGTGTTGTTTTGCGACTTCATGCCGATGGTCATGGTAGTACGATACTTGGTGGTAACCTTCACACTGTTCTCATAAATACCGGCTGCGAAATACTTGGCTGCCGATGCCATATCGTCAGGTACATACTGATTGCCCACGCTGGCTTCCTTGCCCGACATCAGTTTCTCCTGCTGTGCACCATCCATGATGTGGCAGATGTTCTGCTTGTTGTTCACATTGCCCAGATAGATGAAGGCATCCACGTTGTTCTTGCCTGCCTGGTAATCCTGGTAGGCAGCGGTGGTAGAGCCAGGGCGCTGGAATGCCTGCACCTTCAACTCATAGACACCCACTGGCATCTTGGTGAGCTTCTGGTTCATATCGTAGGCACGCTGGTAGAACTCGCCGCACGAATAGTTCAGGGTTGGCTCCATGCTCCATCCGTCGGCAGCATCCATGCCTGCATTCTGAAGCAGGAAACTGATATCGAACGGTTCATCGGCTGATGCGGCTACCACATCGCCCAGGAAGTTGCGCAGGGCGGTGTTTGCCTCTTCTTCCAGTTCCTCCAGTCGGTCGGCAGATGCCGTTTCGGCTTCCGCCTTCATCTTTTCCAGTTCTGCCTTGAAGGTGGCATCCGTGCCCTCCTTCACCTCCTTGTGAGGCACATCGAGCAGTGCCTCCATCTTGTCGAGCAGGGCGGAAACCTTCTTGGCTATATCCACACGCAGGGCAGCGGTAAGTTCCTTGGCTTCATCGCCTGTAAGGATGAGCCATCGCTGGGCACCGCCAGCCGCCGAGAAGTTCAGGGCGTTGGCCTTGATTCGGGTGGTTTCCTGTGCCGTCAGGCAGTTCATTCTGTTGCTGGTTACGTTGCCTATCCAGTAGCCATGCTTGGCTTTGCCGTTTAGGGTGGCCACCTCTACCGGTGATGGCAGCAGGTGGAACTGCTCTTTGGCACTGATGTTATCCGTTATCTTGGTCTTGATGCCGTTGTTGCCCGATGTGCCATAGGTCATGTATCTGCCTGTGGCCACATTCTTCAAGCTATAGTAGCAGGTGGCAGGGTCGAAGGTTACGTTCCATGCGGCACTGTCGTTGGCTGTTGCCTCGTCGGCACTCATGGTTACCCACTGCAGGTTGCCCGTCTTGTCGATGCGCAGGAACTTGGAAGAGATGCCCAGCTCCTCGTTCTTCAGATAATACTTGGTATTGTCATCCTGCTCGAACACGTAGGCAGGGGTGGCAAACTGTCCAGAAGTGGGTGCCAATCCATCCTCGCCCAGGGCTTCTGCCAGCAGCGAGTTGGCGATATAGAGATTCTGGGTTCCGTTATCCTCGTGCGCACCATTTACGCCGTATGGCCACATGTGGGTGCCGTCGCCGTTGAGCTGACTGGTAGGGTTGTTATCCCAGAAGCGCAGGGCACGCGTTACGCGGCTTCCCAGCCAATAGCCGTGGGTGGTATTAGCACGGAGAAAGGCATTGTTCTGCCAGGTGCCGATGGTTCCCACGCCTATGGCATGGAGCATTTCGTGGAGCAGGGTTCCGGTGCGCTGGTAAGAGGCGTTAGGTCCTACCCGCATCCATCCGCCGTAGCTGCAGTCGGCAGTAGGTGTGCCGGCACCATAGTGGATGGAGAGATGAAGTCCGTTGATGCCGGTGTATTCATTCCAGAGGTTGACGGCTTCCTTTGCCGCACTCTGAATACGGGTATCGGCATCGCCCGAGAAGCCTTCAATGCTGTAGGTAATGCCTCCGCCCGGACGGGTTATCGCCTTCACCGGGTTGCCATATACCACGGTGCCATCCTTCTTCATTACGTAGGCACGGATATAATATACGGTGGCTGGCTGCAAGCCCGACATATTATAGATGTTGCCATTGTTGCTCAGATAGACCTTGGTGGTAGCATCATCCACTGTGGGGTTTGTGTTTGTAGAAGAATAGCAGAATCCCTGCTCCTTGATGGTGCTGGTGGCGATGCCGCTCACGTTCATTCTACCATAGATGTGTGTGGCACCGCTCAACCAAACCTTGTTGGTTTGCACCACGTCGGCAGCAAAGGCTGGGGGTACGGTTCCCACCGAAGCCAGCGCCAGCGCCAACATTACTTTTGAGTACTTTTTTTTCATTTCTTTCAGTTTTGAATAGTTGTTGTGTTGATTAATTGTTTTGAATTATTGTTTTTGAGCCAGGAACGCAAGCCCGCCAGGCGTCCCGCCGGATTTCAAATCCGCCGGGACGCCTAGCGGAGCTTCTTTCCGCCCTGGATATAAATCCCCTGGGCAGGCTTGGCATTCAGCTTCATGCCATCCAGGCGATAGATGCCCTGCTTGCCCTTTTGGGCATCTGCAGATGAAGATGCATCCGCCTCCACACCCTTGATACCAGATGTGGTGGCATCCAGATAGGTGAGCTTGAAGTTGTCGAAGCAGCACCAGTCGGCATTGATTCGCTGCCGGCTCCTGATGCCCAGACGCAGCACACCATCCGTTACCACACAATCAATAACATTGTGATAGAGGTCGTTCTGGTTGAACGCCTCGTTTGCCTGACGCACATTATCCGGATAGCTATAAGGCGAAACGCTGTAGGCATCCGTATCATAGAGTGAGCAAACCGGCTTCTCCTCGCCGTTGGCATAGAAGATGGCATTGATCTGTTCCGTACCGTTGTCATGCGATGTCACTGCCTGCGAGATGCCTCCCGCACGGTAGAAACTCTGCACCTCTACCCGATAGTGCCCGTTTGGCAAGCCCGTCAACTCCTGATAGAAATCAAAAGTCTTGTTATAATGCTCAGCCACACCTGCCGATGCTGCGGTAAACGAGGTTCCGCTCCATCCCGTGGCACCCTCGGAGAAATCAGGGTTCTGCAACAGGAAGGTGAGATCTGATACCCTGCCCGCTGCTGCCTCCTGCTTCAGATACTCATCATATCCATCCAGGGCATCCTTCAGGGCAGCGTATGCCTTCTGCATGCTTTCACACTCCTCATCGAAACTGCCCGATGTGGCAAGTGCCTGGTCGCCAAATTCAATGGCATCATTCAATGTCTGCAATGGCTGAACCGCCTGCAGCTTTCTGGCTTGCTTCAGCAGAGTTACCACCTGCTCCCAGGTTTCAAGATGCTGGTACTCCTTCTGCGTGAGCTTCACGAACGAACCGTGCTGCGGCTGCACATTGCCCTGGATATTGGTCATGCCCTGAGGGTTCATGCAGTGCTCATCCAAATCTACCATTCGATAGCCGCCGCCACTGTAGTTCTGGTAAGCGAGCTTCCAGGTTCTGCTTCCGATAGGACGGAAGAGACTTGGTGCCTCTATCGACTTGCCCTTCTCATACACATCGAAGTCATCCACCAGGTTCCACTGGCAGGTGCCCGTGGTCTTATCGCCCGGCACCAGCTGCTTGGCTCTCGCCTGCTTCAGGTGGTGCTCGCCGCTCTCGGTCTTATAGATCATCACGTATTCCCCATCCACCTTATTATAAACGATGTCGGCATCGATGATATCGTAACCCGGGTCGAAGTAGAGTTTCGGCAGAGATACCTCGGTAAGGTCCTCGTTTACCAGCGAATAGTAGATGCGATGGCGATCAGGGAATCCCACGGAGTAATATACCACATACTTCCGGGTTTGAGGGTCGTAGATAACCTGCGGTGCCCAGGCAGCCGTCATATCCTTCACGTCGGTAAGCCCCAAAGCCTTCATGTTTTCAGGGCTTTCCAGGTCGATGCTGATGCTCTTGTCCCAGTGCACCAGGTCGTTGCTTAGCATCAGCACCATGATGTGGTTGCTTGTCCATCCCAGGCGCGAGGTCATGTCAGTGCCTGCCAGCATAAACTTACCGCTCTGGGTGCGGGTAACATAGGCATCACGCATGCCGCCCGTCTGCGTAAACTTCTTGGTATCAAACACTTCACCGCTGTTAAAGAGGTCGTTGTAGCTATTGCCGTAACGGCTCAGGGCAAAGCAGGTGATTTCCTGCGAAGCATGCATGTGGGCATAGAGATAACCGTATTTATCGGCATCCTCGGCAAGCACATCGTCCTTCACCTCGTCAGCCACATCGCTCACCTTCAGCTTGAACACATTGAGCGAGTAAGCCGGAATCTCCAGCTGGTTCACATCGCTGAGCGTCTGCTCGCTGGTAGGAACCACCTTCATCGGTTCATCCATCGTATTCTCATCGGTTCCGTTCTCCGAAGTCAGTCGAACCACGGTGCCCTGCTCCGCCTTCATGTTCTTGAGGTTCAAATCCAGGGTAGCCGCCTTGGCATTCGGATTCACCACCTTGAGATAGAGCATGCCCTGCTCTTCATCTATCTGAGCCGACTGGTAGATGAGCTGGTCGGCAGGAAGCGAGAACTGGTGGATGGTGTTGCCATCCAGTTTGCATGTCACCTGGTTGCCATCCACATCAATCTCAATATCATACCATCGGTTGGTTTCTATTCTTCCCGAAGCCGTGGCAAGGGTGTTTTTGCTTCCGTTTACGCATTGCTCCACGCCGTGGCTGGTGTTGTTCCATCCACCCAGGTTCCACCAGCAGTAGTTGTCGGCATCCTGGTAGTTGAAGATGATGAGGAATCCTTCGTCTCCACCCGTCTTTCTGGCTCTGAGCTTATAGGTATAGTGAGAATCGGAGATGACCCTGGCATTCACGTTGGTACAGTTGGTGCCTCCTCCGTTCTGCGAAAGCACACCATTGCTGATACTCCAACTGCCTTCCCCGGCATTCCAGCCAGCAGAGGCATCTAAAGATGAACTTCCGTTTCCATCCTTCACTTCTACATCATCGTAATCTACCTGGGTTGCCCATGAACCCACGCCCACCTTGCAATCGGCATCAGCGGTAACATTGCCTGTTTCCGTCCATTTCAGGTTCTGCTTGCCCAGATGGTTGCCCAGCAGCTTCTGCACGTAGTAAGAAGGGGTACAGAAGTTCTTGCCGGCATTGAAGTGAATCATATCGTATGCCCACAGAGGGTCCTTTTCGTGGGTGAAGATAGGTGCAAAGCTTGCCAGCTTGCATACATCCGAATTCTTCTCCATGCCCAGCATGTAGATGGCTTCACCCAGGGCACTGTTCAGATTGCCATACTTGCCGTAGGCACCCTGATTGGCAGCATACTCGCCGTTATAAACGCCGATGGAGCGGTTGTAGCGGTCGTACTTGTTATAGTTGTTTCTCATCCATTGATAAGAACGGTAGTAATGCTCATCTACCAGATCTACTGGGGTATCGAGCACCCACAAAGGGTTGTCGGTGCCCCATGCCTCCACGTTGCCGATGATCACAATATCAGGATATTTGGCATGGATGGCATCATAGAACCTGGCATAGCGGCGACTGTACTCGAAGCGTGCCTCCGGCTGACCGTTCTCATTGCCTATTTCGATGAATTTAAGTCCGTATGGTTCCTTGTGGCCGTTGGCGATGCGTCGTCTTCCCCACTCTGTGGTTTCATCGCCGTTGGCATACTCAATGGCATCCAGGGTATTCTGCACTAAGGTATCCACCTGCTCGAAAGGCACGGTGAAGCCATGACCCAAACCTACGTTCACCACAAACATCGGTGCGGCATTCAGGTCTTCGCACAGCTGTAGATATTCATCATATCCCAATCCGTCGGAAGAGCGGTAGTGCCAGTTGTTGTTCCAATGGCCAGGGCGCTCTTCGATAGGACCTAATGTAGATTTCCATCTGAAGGCGTTCACGTAACTGTCCTGTCCTTCCACATAGCATCCGCCTGGGAAACGGAGGAAACTTGGTTTGGTATCATAGAGGAGTTGTGCCAGGTCGGGGCGCAATCCGTTGGTGCGTCCTTTCCAGGTGGCAGGCATCAGCGACACCACATCCAGGTAAAGGGTGCCATTGGTAGAAGAAAGAAGGGCAAAGCGTCCGTCGCTGCAATCGGCTGTGGCCTTGATGGTTGCCGAGAGCTTTACCCATTTGTTGGTTTCCAGCTTACCCTGCAGTTTCACCTCTTCAGAGGCAGCCGAGCCATCCGCCGTCTGCAACTGGCCATAGAGTTTGCCGTTGAAGCTGGTAGATGCCTTGACCCATAAGGTGAGGGTGTAGGTGGAATCGCTAACGAAGTTCATTCCCCAGAAGCCGCTGTTGCTGATACCCGCCTTTCGGGCATCGCTGGCTCCTGAAATGGAGACACGGAGATTGGTTTGCTGGGCACTGTTGAGCTGCTGGGTGGCATTGAGTGAGAGGTTCACCGCCTGTCCGCTCTTCCTGATGGCCGCCCAATATTCGGGTGTAGAAGAGTTATCCTCGAAAGAACGGTTTCTGATGAGTTCGGCATAGAGACCTCCATCTCCGGCATGGTTGATTTCCTCGAAGAAGAGTCCATACTGGTAGTTGCTGATCATGGCAGCTCGCTGGGTGGCATCTATGTTCATCTTCACCTGTGCCTGTGTCGTAGCTGAAAGCGAGAGGCAGAGAAGGGTGCTGAAGAGAACGGGTTTATTACTGAAGAGAACCGGTTTATGACTGAAGAGTTTCATAATGAAAAAATGATAATATAAATAATAGAAACAAGATGCTCTGCTTTTGAGCATAAGCTATCCCGGAAAACTGAAAAAGGCAGACAGAAACAGAAGGTTTTTCACTCTCTGTATTCCGTCTGCCCTAAAATTATCTAGTTACTAAAACAAGCTAGTTTTCAGATTACTTCATGATAATCTTGCTAACCTTCTTAGAACCATCGCTCAATGTAGTAACCACAACGTTGATACCTCTCTGGAGCTTACCGATGAGCATACCGGCAGCGTTGTAGATCTTGGTACCCATTGTAGTAGTGCCAGCAGCGTTCTCGATATCCTTGATAGCTGTTACAGGATCGTTAGGATCGTAACCAGCATACTCCAAGGTGAAGTTCTTGATGATTGTCCAGTCATTGGTTACCTTCACATCCTTGTAAGCACCGATATAGAACTCACTCTTACCATCGTAAACAATCTTCAAAGGCTCTGTCTCATACTTAGAACCTACCTGCTCTGACTTGAAGAATGCCTGAGCAGTAATCATATTGTTAGGAATCCAGAAGCTCTCATTATCATCAGCACCCTCAACATACTTGGTCAAGCCATCTGTGCTACCAAGAGCAGCATAGTCGCTCAAATTCTTACCAGCAATCTGGCAAGCTGCGATAGGCTTCAAAGCCTCTTCTGCTGAACGGGTCTTACCATCAGTAGAGAAGTAGAGGAATGCATTCTCGTTAACCTCATAATTTTTCACTGTCTCATCCTCATCAGCGAAAGCAGAAGCGTTGCTACCTGTACGATAGAAAGCCTTGCTCTTCAAATAGTAGGTACCTGCAGGGAGACCTACAATCTGCTGCTGCAGATCGAAGTCGCAGTTAAAGAACTCAGCAGCCTCAACACTGTTACCTGCCTGGAAGCCGATAGAACCCTTCTTCACGGTCCAACCAGTCTTATCCATGGCTGCGAAGTCGTTGTTAACGAGTACGTTAGAGATATCAACATGATTATCCTTAGAAGCCAACTTAGCATTGTCGTAGATAACATACTTCGTAACAGCCTCGTTCAAAGCCTGGATAGCAGCAGGAACATCAGCATCAGCTACAGTACCATCGTTGTAAGCTGCCTCAGCAGAAGCCTTGGCAGCAGAGAATACAGCCTTAGCCTCAGCAGAGGTCTTCTTATTGTCATTAGCCAACGCTGCCTCATTGTTATCGTAACGTGTCTGAGCGCTCTCTACAGCTGTGTTCAATGTCTGGTAAGCATCAACAGAAGCATGAGCTGCGGTGATAGCATCAGCAGCAGCGTTGATAGTCTTGATAGAACCATTTTCCTTGAGATCAGTAAGAGCTGACTCCAAGGTAGCGCGTACCTCAGCATTCATCTTAGAACCGAGGAGTGCATTACCCTGAGCGAGAACAGGACCTGAAACCTGATCGATAGCATCCTGACCACCGCCGAGGAACTTCATAGTGAAGTTATCCCAGATTGCCCAGTCGCCTGCATTTGCGCTAGGACGCTTTGTTTCACGAACACCCATGCGAACAGTCTCACCTGCCTTCAAGAGAATTGTTACAGTGGTCTTGTAAGCCTCAGGATTCTTCTCGCATGCATTCGCAAAGCCCTTCATTGAGTTAGGGATATATACCTCTTCACCATCAGGTGTGGTATATTTATATTCATTATCAGCCTTCTCTGATTCTGTAACTCCGTATGTGAAAGGAGAAGCGAACTTGCTCTCCATGTTGTTAGCATAGAGAACGGCTGTGATATCCTCAGAACCATTTTCGTGAGCAGTTGCAGTAGCCTCATTCCAGGTTACACGATGCATTGCCTGTGCAGAAATCTCGTAAACACCATCCTGAGGAGCTACAAACTCCTGATACATATCAAATGTGCCCTGGTAAGACTCGCAGTTCTTCCAATCGCTATTTACAACGGTAGCACCTGTCCAACCATCCTTATCACTATCAAATGTAGGGTTAGCGAGCATGTAAGTCAAATCAGAACCTGCAGTAATGCTCTGCTTGCGAGACAAATCAAGCTCTGTCTTCAGCTTACCCATATACTCATCAATCTGGTCATTATTAAGAGAGTGATCACCGACAATCTGATCATCAAGCGTAGAACCATCGCCGCAATCATCCAACAATGCCTGCAAAGCATCAGTAGCATTGCCGCCCTCGCCCAGGAAGTTCTGGATTTCATCATTCAATGTACTCAACTCAGCATACTTGGCTGCACTAGCGTTCATAACAGCTACTGCCTCCTGAATCTTAGCCTTCAATGCCAAGATTTCTTCCTTAGAAGCATCTGTTGTCATGTTCATACCTTCCTCTGCAAGCTCGTTCACGGTATCTATATATCCCTGATAAGCAACAGCTGTTTCAGCAGTACCCTGTGCATCTGTAGCTACATTCTGCATATCGAGAAGATACATCATCTGTGCATCAGCACCATAATAATCTACCTTGAACTCATCAACGAACAACCAGTTGGCTGTAGCATTCTCAAGCTTGAGACCGAAGTTTACGTTCTCGCCTTCCTTCACCTCGAACATGAATTCAAACTTCTGAGGAACACCTGGATCTGTAGCAACAACCTTAGAATTTTCCTTAGAGTTGGTGTTAGCGAAGAGAGATACACCCTCTACCTTATAACCAGCACCCTTCTCCTGCTGGCAAGCCATTGCATAGCAAGAAATCTTGTAAGCACCTGCAGGCAAGTTGGTTAATGTCTGTGAAAGATAACCATCGCTCAAATGACCTGTACCTGCTGCATTGCCTGTCTCTGGGTTAGAAGATGCATGAATCCAACGCTCGAGGAATGTGCCTGTCTCAAAGCCATCAGGAGCGGTATATTTATGTGTCTGTTTCTGCCAGTTAGTACCATGACCACCAGATCCTACATTACCATCTTTATCGTAAACGCAATCGTGATCCCAGCCGGTCAAAGCATCGCAGTTGGCATTAGAAATGAACTCATTGAGACTTACAGGAGATTCTGCAGTAGCAGTACCCAAAGTCACATTACGGCGAACATCATTGATATACTTCATTGCATTCTTCAAATCTGCATATGAAGCATTAGGATCGTTATACACTGCGATAGCCTTAGAAATATCCAAGCCCTCGTCAACAGCTTCGTTGATAGCAGGCATCAGCTTATCCAGACGATAGAAATAAGTAACAGGATAAGCCTCCCACTCTACACCATACTCAGATGCGCCCTCTGCCTGCATGTTCAAGGCAGGACGGAACAACTGGTCAACAGCATCTTCTCCCTTGCCATCCTTACCTGTATCATTAGGATTCCAGCCAGCACGGGTATTGCTTGTACTATTCAAGTTTGCGATGGTATCTGCCTGAATCTCAAAGCGCTTGCTGCCGTCCTTTGTCCAAATCTCCCAATTGCATTTTTCAATGCCCTGGTTGTTGTAATCTACATAAGAATTACCGCCGTTCTCATCAAAACTGTTGGTAAAAATCTTTCTGCCGTAAGTATCATCAGCAGAATTGTTGAACAAGGTAAAAGATATCCTGAACTATCACACCGTATCCCTTGCACAGGGCGAGAAGTTCGGCAAGAACAGATTCTACAAGACCAAGCATGGCGGTGAAATCGAAATCAGCGGTACAGGCGTTGGCGCTACCGTGAAGAGCGGTGCTCAGATCAACGGCATGGCAGGCATGAACTTCGCTTTGCCAGCTTCAGAAATCAAGGAAGCTACTACCGACTACAGCAATGGTAGCACCTTCGTGATCAACCGCGTGATTCAGGCTCCACAAACCAGCGTATTCGGCTGCCTGAAGAATCACAGCCAGTTTAGCAAGTTCATGGATTTGTGTATGCCAGCCGACTTGAGTTCTATCCTCACCAGCATCGGTATCTCTACCAACGAGCAGAAGCAGTTTACCGTGTTCACCAACCAGTTTGATTCAAAAACCACCATGAACAGACGGTACGACTGCCTCGATTACAACGTAGCGTTCTTCAATACATACAACTACACGCTGTATGCACCAAACAACGATGCTATGGACGAGGCTTTCAAGCGCGGTCTTCCTACCTGGGAGCAGGTGCAGCAGGTACTCGCCGAAGCAGAGCATGGCTCAAGCGACCAGCAGTTGGCAGCCAAGGCAAAGGCAAAGGATATGGTGGAGGCCATCAGAAACTTCATCCGCTACCACTTCCAGGACTTCGCGCTCTATGCCGACAACACAGTGGATTTCGGAGATGCTCCTGGAACCAATGGCAAGTATGAGTACCAAACATCATGCATAGATGGCACCACATATAAGCGCCTGAACGTGAGCGGCGGAAGCGACAAGCTCCATGTAACCGACATCGCCGGCAACACCATTACCATCAATGGCAACGACAGAGAGAAGCTCGTGAACTACATGACACGTGACTATACGTTCAAGGATTCAAAGATTGAGACCTCATCGTTCACAGCCGTCCATGAGATTTCCGAGCCACTCTGCATCAACGAAAAAGGTCGCTACGATATCAATTTTGCCAGCAACACAGAAGCTGCCAAGAAGGCAAGCATCAAGCGCCTCAACGCTTTGTACTATGCCCAGAAGCACGGACAGAAGTACTACAAATAAATTCACAATCAAGCATGTAATATAATGAACAATATAAGAACATATCTTACAGCAGCCGCCCTGTGCAGCACCATGACCATCGCCGCCCAAGGGCAGCGTGTATCAGGTACTGTATCCGACGAGTTTGGTCCTGTGATTGGCTGTAACGTCATCGAGAAGGATGCCAACAACCGTAACGTCAACGCTACTGTTACCGACGTGAACGGTAACTTCCAGCTGACAGTGAAGAATCCAAAGCACAAACTCGTTGTCACCTTCGTGGGTTACAAGCCTTACTCTAAGGTGATCGGCTCACAAACCAACTTCGAAATCCAGCTGAAGGATGAGAACCAGATTGAAGCAGTTACCGTGGTTGCCAAGCAGCGCTTCCGTGGCGATGGCTTGAGCATTCCTAAGAACGAGCTTTCTGTGGCTACACAGACCTTGAACATGAACAAGGTGGATGGTCTTGCCTTTACCAGTGCCGACGAGGCATTGCAGGGTCAGATTGCAGGTCTCGATATCGTGGCCAACTCTGGTAACCTGGGTGCCGGTACTACCATGCGTATGCGTGGTGTAACCACCATCAACGGTTCTTCTGAGCCTCTGATCGTAGTTAACGGCAACATCATGGATGTGCCGGGTGCCGAGAACACCGACTGGTCAACCGCTACGGAGGAGACCTATAGCTCTCTGCTTTCCATCAACGTGAACGATATCGAGAGCATCGACATCCTGAAGGATGCTGCCGCTACCGCCATCTGGGGTGCACGTGGTGCCAACGGTGTCATCAGTATCAAGACCAAGCGCGGTAAGCGCGGAAAGATCCGCATCAACTACAACTTCATGCTCCAGGGCACCTGGCAGCCAGATGGTTACAACCTGCTTACCGGTGATGAATACACCATGCTGATGAAGGAGGAGTTGTACAACCCTACACAGAATCCTTCTGCCACTACCAATATCAACGAGTTGAACTACAACAAGAGTTGGGCAGAATACAACAACTGGAATGACAATACCGACTGGGTAGATGCAGTGCGCAAGATGGGTTGGAACCAGACACATGGTATCACCATCTCGGGTGGTGGCGAAAAGGCTACCTTCCGTATCTCAGCCAACTACGACCACCAGTTGGGTACCATCATCAAGCAGCAGCTCGACCGATTCTCAACCCGCTTGAGTTTGGATTACTACGTGAGCGACCGCATCAAGTTCTCTACCGAGTTCCCTCTTACTTATACCAAGAACCAGAAGAACTACGGTAACAACATCCTGGGCAAGGCCTTGCAGATGGCTCCTAACATGAGTATCTACCGTGAGGATGCCAACGGCAACGATACCAACGAATACTACATCATGCTGCCGGAAGGCAAGGTGGGTGCAGGTTCTACCGTGAGCGGTACTTCTTCAGAGCAGTTGAAGTCAGTGCGCGGCATCGGTAACCCTGTTGCCATCGCCAACCTGGCTTACGATAACGAGACCACCTACCGCCTCAACCCTGAGTTCAAGCTCAACTACTATCTGATGGGTACAGAGGAGCGCAAGACACGCCTCGACTACGAGGGAAGCGTTTATCTCGATGTCTTTTCAAAGAGCAACCCTACCTGGTATCCAGGTACCCTTTCTACTGCAGGATGGGAGGACGGTAACTACAACCGCTATGCGATGGACGACTACAACTCGCTGGCATTCACCACCCGCCACCAGCTCATCTTCACCCCTTGGTTGGGTAACGACCTGGCTTGGACGATGCTGGGACGCTGGGAGATGACCAAGGGTAACGGCTACGGCCAGAACGTAACCGAGAACCAGTTGCCAGACGGCGTAAGCTCACCTACGGTGCCAGCTTACCTCCGCAACATGTCAACCAGCAACGGCGAGTGGCGCGGTATGAGTGGTGTATTCTCTACCCACATATCTTATAAGACCCGTTACAACGCCGACTTCACCGTACGTGCCGATGGTACCACCAAGTTTGGCAAGAACAACAAGTGGGGTTACTTCCCTGGTGTATCCGTGCGTTGGAACATCAGCGATGAACCTTGGATGCGCTGGTCACGCAATGTGCTCTCCATGCTCGCCGTACGCCCATCATGGGGTGTAAACGGTAGGACTCCTGGCAGCGAGTACCTGCAGTATGCCAAGTACGTAGCCGGCAACATCTATGGTAATGGTACTACTACCCTGCCAGCTACGAAGGCAGATGGCTTGCAGCTGGTAGATTTGAAATGGGAGAAGACCACTTCATGGAACCTCGGTGCCAACCTGGGTCTCTTCGATGATAAGCTGGAGGCAGACTTCAACTATTACTACAAGAAGACCAACGACCTGCTGAACGCTGGTGTGAGCATCGCCTCACAGACAGGTTTTGCCAACCTGGCATGGAAGAACATCGGTTCGATGGAAAACAAGGGTTGGGAGTTGAACATCCAGGGCAACCGATTCATCAAGGCAGGCAAGTTCTCGATGAGCGCCAGCTTCAATGTGGCTCAGAACTTCAACAAGATTACCGAGATGGATCCTACCGTGCTCGATGGTATCAATGAAGACTGGACAGCCAATAGCCGCGGTAGGTACTTCAAGCGTATCCAGGTGGGTAACGCACTAGGTTCAATCTTCGGATTGCGCGCTCACGGAGTATATCAATATACCTACGACTACCTGACCAACCTCCGCCGCAAGAACAACTGGAGCAACAGCCAGCTGGTTGACTACATCAACAACGAGTTCCTGCCAGCAGGCAAGACAGCTCCTGTGGCACTGAACAAGGAAGGCAAGGTAATCACCGGTTCCGACGGTTCACCATTGCGCATGACCTACAACTCAAGCAACGGTAGTGAGACCTACAAGTTCGACGGTGGTGACGTGATTTACGAGGATGTGAACAAGGATGGTACCATCAACTCACTGGATATGGTATATCTGGGCAACTCAAGCCCTAAGTTCTCGGGAGGTTTCGGATTCACCTTCAACTACGGCGACTGGTCATTGCGTACCAACTTCGTATTCCGTACCGGTTTCAAGGTAGTGAACTTCGCTCGCATGGGCCTGGAGAAGATGTATGATACCACCAACCAAAGTTCTGCCGTGAACTGGCGCTGGCGCAAGAACGGCGACCAGACAGAGATACCACGCGCACTCTATAACTATGGTTACAACTGGCTCGGTAGCGACCGCTACGTGGAGGATGCTTCCTTCCTGCGCTTCAGCTACGTAAGTTTGAGTTACAATGTTCCTAAGACATTCCTGAAGCAGTTTGGTCTTAACCAGATGCGCTTCGACCTGAGCGGCCAGAACATCTTCGTATGGAGCAAGTATAGCGGCACCGACCCTGAGCATGCCAACAGCGGCTGGAACTTCGCTTCCGACAACTCGCAAACACCACGAAGCAAGTCATTCACACTCCGTATGACGCTCGGTATTTAACCCATCTTTAAATAAAGATAACAATGAAGAAAAAAACAAACCATATCATCAAGAGCCTGGCGGTAGCCTTCCTCGGAGGCTTATCACTCTGCTCATGCACCGATTTCCTGACGATCTACCCTACAGATAAGACCGTGGGTGAGAACTTCTGGAAAAACAAAGACCAGGTTGACCAAATGGTCACAGGTGCCTATACTGGAATGATTTCTGGTTCCAACATCGAAAGATTCATCATGTGGGGTGACTATCGCTCTGACGTGTTGAAAAAAACCAACGCATTGAATAATACCACACTGGATAACATCACCAACGTGGATCTCTATCCTAGCAGCGGCTATAACTCATGGTCATCTTTCTATTATGTCATCAACACCTGCAACCTGGTGATGAACCACGCACAGGATGTTCTGGCTGTGGATCCTGACTATACCGAAGGTGACTACCAAACCACCCGTGCACAGATGCTCGGTCTTCGCGCACTCTGCCACTTCTATCTGGTTCGCACCTTCCGCGACGTGCCATACGTAACCAAGGCGTATGAAAAGTCAGACGACCTGACCCTCGACGGCCAGCTGGCACCTGATTCTACCCTGCAGCTCTGCATCAACGACCTGGTAGAGGCAGAAAGAGGTTGCTACAAGTACGGCACCTTCGCCGCCGACGACTGGCGCAGCGTAGGCTTGCTGAGCAAGGATGCCATCAATGCCATCCTCGCCGATGTATATCTGTGGCGTGCTTCGCTCTGGAGCCAAACCGACAAGGAGAAAGCAAAGACCTACTATCAGGCTTGCATCGACTATGCCGACAAGGTGATTGAATCTCACAAGAGATTCTACGAGAACAACTACAAGGGTTCTGCATCCAGCGATAACGCTACAGCTCCTTACTATCTGTTGAGCGGTAACAAGGCATTCTACAAGAACTTCGTGGAAGGCAATTCACGCGAAAGCATCTTCGAACTCCAGTTTGATGGAACCAGCAACGTGAACAACCTCGTTCGCCAGTACTTCTACAAGCATCAGGACGCAACATCAACCTATGGCATGGTTGCAGGAGCCATGGCAGCAGGTAATCCTATCAGCGATAATCCAACGCCAAGTACGTCGAGTGCATCTATCTCTGCCTTGTATCAGTCGGAGAATGACTATCGTTACTACGACAACAGCTATGAAGTGAACGATGCCAATGCCTCATCCTTCCCAATCAGAAAGATGGTGTATAACATGCAAGCCAATTCTATGATTCCTACCAACAAGCAGGGTTACACCTACTTGCAGACACGCGGTTTCGACAACTACAAGCAGAACTGGATCATGTATCGTATCACCGACGTAATGCTGATGAAGGCAGAAGCCGAGACACAGCTGGCAGGCACCGATGCCAACAAGCTGAAGCATGCCTTCCTGATTGTCAACGCCGTGAACAAGCGTTCGCTCGACCCATTGGCAGTAAACAAGGATTCATTGGTTTATAAGGATAACTACGACAAGCAAGCCAAGCTGGAACTGCTCTGCCTCCAGGAAAGAGGCCGTGAGCTCCTCTACGAAGGCAAGCGCTGGTACGACCTGGTTCGCTACAGCTACCGCCACATGACGGGTGTAGATCCTACCAAGACCCTCTACGAGATTGACCCTAAGGGTAGCCTCTATCCTACACTGAGTAATGCAGACAACGAGTTCAAGAACATCTTAGCAGCAAAATACGGCACTAGCATATTAAAGTTCAAGAACGAGGCATTCCTCTACTGGCCAATCCTGCAGCAGGAAACCAAGAACAACAAGTTGATCCATCAGAATCCGGTTTATGTGGAGACACAGACTTCCGAGCGACAGGATTAACAGCATCATTACACATTATTATATATATACATTAATAAATAGTATAGCAATATGACTAAGTTCATTCATAAGATAGGAGGCATGATGGCACTCGCAGCACTGGGTGTTGCGTCATTCACATCTTGCTCTGAAGAGATTGATGACAGTAACCTCTATACTTTCACCGGTCAAACCGTCATCGACTATCTGCGCAGCGACTCAACCTTGAGCGACATCGCCAGGATTTCCGACATCGCAGGCATGTCTGACCGCTTGTCTGCCTACGGAACTTACACCTGCTTCGCCCCAACCAACAAGGCACTCGAAGTTTATATAGACTCTCTCTACCATGATGAGAAGAGAGATAACGGTCTTTATGAAGGCGAGGTAGGAGACAGCATCATGAACCGCCTCTGGAAATCAGAAAAGCGTGATTCCCTCTGCAAGGACATCATCGAATCGCACGTAACAGGTCAGAAAAAGACCACCAACGACTTCCTCACAGGTGCCGACATCACTATGATGCTGGGCAACACCCATACCCCAAAGCGAATAAACAACGAAATAACCATAGATGGTACCACCCATTTCATCAAGACCGACCAGGAAGTAGAAAATGGTATCGTACATGTAATCGACCGTCTGTTCTACCGCTCCAACAACTATATCATCGACGAGATGGAGGCAATGGGTAACTACAAGATCTGGTGTGATGCATTGCGAGAGACAGGGCTTGATGAGGTTCTGAAAGAGAATATCCGCACCAAGGGCATCTCATGGTTTACCATGGATCCAGAAACCAAGTATCCATTTGCAGAGTATCCTAAGACCTGCAAAGTGGGATTCACTGTCTTTGCAGAACCAGATAAAGTACTGCAGGATAATGGAATTTCCAGTTGGCAGGAATTGGCAGAAAAGGCTAACGAATGGTACAAGGATTGTGCTTCCTGGTATAGTTATCTGGAAGATAATCCTAGCATCAAGGTGAGCACTGGCGATGACTACTCCAACCCTTGGAATACATTGAACATGTTCCTCCGCTACCATATCCTGAAATACTCGCTCTCCATGGATAAGCTGGTTTATTCATACAACGAGTTGGAATATGCAGATGTATATGAGTATGTGCGTACATTATTGCCTTATACCATGTTCAAGCTGACAGGTGTGAAGGATCATGGTACAGTCAATTCTATATGGATTAACCGTGTATTGAACAATCCTACGTTGACGAGCACCCCTGGTTCTAACACTCAGGATTCATATATTACAGCAAACACTCCTGCACCAGGAAATGAAGGTATTCAAGTAGCTGGAGGCAAGATTCTGTCACGTCAGGCATCAAATGGTTGGATTCACCCAATCGACAAGATTCTCAAATATGAAGAAAAGGTGCCAAAGAATGTGCTTAACGAGCGTCTCCGCTTCGATTTCATGTCACTCTTAGACGAGGGTATGACCAACCAGTTTAGAGGTTATTCTTACCAGGATCTTTCTTCAAGATTTGGTAGAAACGATAAATTGATAGGAGCCATCCGCTTCCCAGAAGGTTACTTTGAGAACATGGTCATCTACAACGGAGAGTCTTCTCGCGTTTATTACCTGACCAAGGACGAGGCAAAGACCGGTAACAACGGTTTTAAGAAAGATTGGGATTGCTGGTTAGACTATCAGGGCGACGAATTATTCGTAAAAGGTGCATACGACTTTGCCATCAAGCTACCACCAGTTCCTAAAGATGGAATCTACGAATTGCGATTCGGTTATGTTATCACCGGAAACCGTACCATGGTACAGTTCTTCATGGGACACTCTTCAGACCGTTCGCAGATGACAACCTGTGACATTCCTCTTGATCAGCGAACAGGAGCAGAAGATGCCGTTATCGGTTGGACAGACCCTAATAAAGATGGTGACCTCGGAGTAGCAACCGACAAGTCTATGCACAACCGTGGATGGATGCGAGGTCCTAACTACTTCAGCAACTACAAGAAGGGTATAGATGGCAACGCACGCTACAGCATCAGCAAGCAGCCACATGTACGCCGCATCGTAACCAAGCAGTACTTCAAGCAGGGTGAAGAAAACTGGTTCCGCTGCAAGACAGCGATGCCAGAGAATACAGAAGCTGAGTTTGAGCTCGACTACATCGAACTCGTACCAGCGACAGTGTATAACAACTCTTACCTCACCGAGGACGTATTCTAAAGAAATAGAATCAAAATCAAGTAAAAAGAATAACATGAAAGTAAGATATATATTAATGACAGCAGCTGTAGCCTTGGGTCTCCAAGGCTGCAGCGACTGGGATGACCATTATGATGTCAACGGCAACAACCTTCCGGGTGCCGACGCTACCCTCTGGGAGCAGATCAGCAGCCGAGATGAGTTGAGCAACTTTGTCACCCTTCTGACGAAAGTGCATTACGACGAGGCGCTCAAATCCAACCAGAGCTTCACCGTATGGGCACCTAACAACAATGCCTACGACTTCGAGAAGTACAGCACCATGAGCGACAGCTTGCTGAAGGCAGAATTCCTCAACAACCACATCGCACGCGGCTATCACCGTGCATCGGGCGACATCGACGAGCGCATCCACTTCCTCAACAAGAAGGTGTTAGACTTCCAGGGTAGCAGCAACAGCTACGTGCTCAGCGGCCAGGCAGTGGATAGCACCAATATTCTGAGCAAGAACGGCGTGCTGCACCTGATGAAGGGCATGATGGATTTCCGTCCTAACTTCTATGAATATTTCGCCCGCGAGCACGAGGGTGGCATCACCACCAACTCGCTGAAGGATATCTTCATGAGCAAGATGAAGCGCGAGATTGATAAGGACAAGAGTGTGGAAGGTCCGATGAAGGATGGTGAAGTTACCTATCTGGATACAGTTTATACAGAATACAACCAGATGTTCACCCTGCTCAATGCCCAGCTCACCAGCGAAGACAGTACCTACACGATGATTGTTCCTAGCGACAAGGCTTGGAAGAAGGCTTACAAGCACGTGGAGGCATACTTCGACTATCCTGAAAGCTTCGAGCCATTCACCCTTACCAACGATGAGAAGACAGGTAAGCTTACCTACACCATCGCATCAAAGGTAAACATCGATGCCGACAGCTTGAAGAAGGAACATACCATCCTGAGCATCCTGCAGCCATTGATATTCAGCAACACCGTGAACCCTGCACTGAAGGGTGGCAACATCCCAACCGGTGCTACCGACTCTATCCACAGTACAACCAACGTGTATTCACGCAACACCCTGAACTACATGAGCGAAAACAGCAACCGCGTGGATGATGCCGCAGAGCTGTTTAAGGGTGCTACCAAATACAACATGAGTAACGGTACTGTATGGTTGACAGGCGACTCACTCTACGCACGCCCATGGGCAATATGGAACCCTATCTTGCATCTGAAGGCTCAGTACGGTAACTATCAGGCAGGTACCAGCAACGTAACCCTGACAAAGACCGTGACCGTGGGAAGCAGCGACCGCAACCCAAGCGTAAAGGGTTCCATGCACACCCCAGCGTTCTATCAGGTATCATCTGCCATCAACCAGCGCCCAGAGGTATTCCTCTACGGACCACAGGTTCGATCTACAGCATACGCCGTATATCTGACCATGGTTCCTGCTACCATCAACGATACCACAGCCGTACCAACCGAGCAAGCCATCGCTCTGCGTACCATCATGCACAACAGTAAGGGTGGTGCTCCTAAGGCACAAGCCAGCACCGGATATCCAACTCCAGGTGCCCTGAAAAAGGATTTCGACCACATGAACAAGAACATGGGTTCGGTGACATTCGATTACGGAACCAAGGAAGAATCCAAGATTCTGACCAAGTACATGGGTATCTTCAAGCCAAACATGAGCTACACTGCACTTCAGAACGACCCAGCTATTCGCCCTGTGTTCAATGTATATTGCAGCACACGTACCCAAGGTGGCAGCACTGAGCTCCGCATTGCAGGCATCGTCCTGGTTCCTCAGGAGGCAGTGGAATACTACATGAAAAATGGTATGATTAGCGACTACACGGGCGACATGCCAGAACTCTTCTGGAACCTCACCGGCTCCAGCAATTAATCAAACATGAACTCAACATTTGAAAACAATGATAAATTTCAGAATATTGGCAATCATGGGCTTGATGGCTGTGGCAGCACAGGTCAACGCCCAGGAAGCAACAGATGACGCAGCAAGTCAGAAGAAGACGGCAGCAGCTCCTAAGTTGCCTGAATACCCTATGATGGAAATCACAGGTACCATCTACGATGCTGCTACAGGAAAGCCACTCAGCGGTGTACAGGTTCAGCCATTGGGCAATGCCAACTATGCTGCCATGACCAAGGACGACGGTACCTTCACCATCAAGGTGCCTACCTTCACTACATCGCTCTATCTCTTCACTTCGCAGTATGCCAGCCAGCAGGTTTCCATCGCAGGTAAGAGTCATATCACTGCCAACATGCTCAGCGACAAGTTCAACGAGATGTACACCAACGGTACACAGCTCGGTGGCGCTGCCAGCGTAAAGACCGATAAGACAACCACACAGATTTCTGTTGAGGACCTCATCAGCGAGCAGCTCGGCGGCGACGTGCGCACCATCAAGCGCTCAGGTGCTCCTGGCATCGGTTCTGCCATGTTTATCCGTGGCTTGAACTCGCTCAATGCCAACGCCCAGCCACTGGTAGTAGTGGATGGCGTGCCAATGGACATGCAGTATAACGGCACTTCGCTGCAGACAGGTATGTTCAACAACCAGTTGCTGAACATCAACCCTGCCGACATCGAGAAGATTTCAGTATTGAAGAACGGTACTGCCATCTATGGTGCCAAGGGTGCCAACGGCGTTATCGTCATCGAAACCCGCCGCGGTCACAGCATCGCTACCCGCATTGATGCCAACATCGGCGTGGGTGTGAACCTGGTACCAAAGCTTCCTAAGATGATGGATGCCAACCAGTATATGAGCTATGCCACAGAGATGCTGGGTACTTATCCGGAAATCAGCAAGATTATGGAGAACAATAATCTCAATTTCCTGAATAACGACAAAAACAATTACTATTATAATGCATACCACAACAACACCGACTGGAGCAAGGAGGTTTATGAAGAAGCCTTGAGCCAGAACTACAGCATCAACGTGCAGGGTGGTGACGATGTGGGTATGTACAACCTCTCTCTGGGTTATACCGACGGCAAGAGCACTGCCAAGAAGAATGGCTTCAACCGCCTGAACATCCGTTTCAACAGCGACCTGAAGATTACCAAGGGCTTCGCTACTGAGTTTGACGTTGACTACGTGAAGTTGAGCCGCGACCTCTTCGATGATGGCGCTCCTAGCGACTTCAGCAAGGGTACCGTGACATCTCCTACACTCCTGGCACTGATCAAGTCGCCTATCCTCAACCCATACGTATTCAACAAGACCACAGGTCAGTTGTCTTCTACTCTCTCTGAGGCAGACGACTTCCTGAGTGCACTGGATCCCAACCTCTCGCTGGCAAACCCTACTGCCCTGCTGGCAAACGGCAGCGGCAACAACAAGAACCGCATGGAGAACTCTATGTTCCACGTGCGCATCATGCCTAAGTTCGACCTGGGCAAGGGTTTCAAGCTTTCAGAGAACATCAACTATACGTTGAACCGTAACTCCCAGCGCTACTATCGTCCGAAGGGCGGTGTGCCAACCTTCGATGTAGAGGGCTTGGGTATGGTGCAGACCTTGTCTGCTTCCATCTTCGCCAAGGAAGAGACCGTGATGAGCGATACCCGCTTCGATTTCTCACGCATCCTGGGTGCCCACACCATCGACGCCATGGCAGGATTCAGATACCTGAACTACGGTTATGAGATGAACAACCCTACAGGACAGTATCAGAGTGCCGGTAACGACCTCTTGCCAAACGTATCCAACAGCATGGACTTCAAGGATGCCAAGGGTGAGGATTACAAGAAGACCAGCCTTACCTGGTATGCACAGGCCAACTACAACTACAAGAACCGCTACTTCCTGGAGGCTCAGGCAGCCCTGGAGAGCAGCAGCAGCTTCGGCGACAAGGCCACAAGCCTGCGCATGGGCGGTGTAGCATGGGGCTTGTTCCCTAGCGTACAGGCAGGTTGGGTGATGACCAACGAAGAGTGGTTCCCACAGAACATCGGCCTCAACTATCTGCGCCTGAACGCCGGATTCGAGATAAGCGGTAACGACGACATCAACAACAAGGCGGCACGCACATCGTTCGAGGTATTGAAGTTCCTGCACAACGCCATCCCAGCCGTACAGCTCAACAACATCGGTAACGAGAATGTGACCTTCGAGAAGACCCGCCGCATCAACCTGGGCTTCCAGAGCCAGTGGCTCGACAACCGCCTGGGCTTAGGCTTCAACTACTATATGAACCATACATCCGACCTCCTCACCATAAAGGATTTCACCACTCCTGTGGCAGGTGTGAAGAGCTATTGGAGCAACGAGGGTTCTATGGACAACACCGGATTTGAGGTAAGCCTCAACGGTAAGCCAGTGGTAAGCCGCAACTTCACCCTGGAGCTGGGTGCCAGCTTGGGTCACTACAAGAACGAGATCAAGAGCTTGCCTAACGAGAAATACGTAGCCATCAACGGCAATGCCAAGGGTGCCAAGGGTTATACCTCTTCTATCTATGGCAGCGGCAACGTGGCAACACTCGTAGGTCAGAGTGCCGGTGTATTCTACGGATACAAGACAGCAGGCGTATTCGCAACAGATGCAGAAGCAAAGGCTGCCGGAAAGGACGGTTATCTCTACCAGCTCGACGAAACCGGTGCCAAGAAGTATTTCAAGGCTGGTGACATGCACTTCGTTGACCTGGATGGCGACGGCTGCATCGGCGAGAACGACAAGACCATCATCGGTAATCCAAACCCGGATATCTATGGTAATGCATTCATCCGCGCCTCTTACGGTAACTTCACACTCTCTGCAGTGTTCGGCTACTCGGTGGGCAACGACATCTTCAACTACCAGCGCAGCGTAATAGAGGGCGGCAAGAACTTCTACAACCAGAGCACAGCCCTGGTAAACCGCTGGAGAAGCGAAGGTCAAGTGACTAATGTTCCTCGTATATCTTACGATGACGAGATGGGCAACTCACGCTTCAGCGACCGCTGGATAGAGGATGGAAGCTATCTGAAGCTCCGCTCACTCAACCTCAACTACAAGGTGCCTGTAAGCACATCCTGGTTGCAGGGTCTTCAGGTTTGGGTAGAGGCAAACAACCTCTTCACCCTGACCAAGTATCTGGGTGGCGACCCTGAGATGTCAACCTCCAACGCCGTGCTCTATCAGGGCATCGACACGGGTAGCATCGCATCAGGACGCACCATTACAGTGGGTTTGAAGCTTAATCTCTAATAAAAAAGTACAATCACAAAGCATCAAAATAATGAAAATTAAATATTTCATAGCAGCCACCCTGGCTGCCATCACATTCAGTTCATGCAGTGATATGTTCGATGATGGATCCAATCGTTACGTCTATAATCCGGAACTCAACGAGAAGGTGGATTCTATGTTCTATATCAACGGTATCTTGAAAGGTGTTCAGCAAGCCATCGACCAGAATGTGCTTGTCAATGAGCTTCGTGGCGACCTCGTGTCGCCAACCTCTCATGCATCTACCGACTTGCAGCGCCTGGCAGCCTTCGACTATGCCGACGGCAACAAGTATGATTCTGCGTATGTTTATTACCGCATCATCAACAACTGCAACTACTACGTGGCTCACCGCGACACCACCCTTGCTACGGGTTCAAGCCTTGTGGCAATGAAGGAGTATGCCGAGGCAAAAGCCATCCGTGCATGGGCTTACCTGCAGCTGGTTCGCAACTATGGCAACGTGCCTTTCTACACCCATCCTCTTACCGATATCTCATCGGTAGAGGGTGCTGCCAACCTGGAGAAGAAAGACCTGAACGGCATCGTGGCTGCCCTGGCTCCCGACCTGGAGCAGTATGTGAACCTGCCAGTGCCTAGCTGGAAGGAGTTTGACCTGGGTATGAGCGACGCCGGAGAGCAGAAGAAGGTAACCACATCGCAGATGATGATTCCGGTACGCCTCATCCTTGCCGACCTCTATCTGGAGTCAGGCAACTATGCCAAGGCGGCAGAGCATTACTTCAATTATCTGAAGCAGAACAAGGAGCGCCTGCGTTCTTATCTGGCTGACTGGGCGAATTATCCAACCTATTCGGATCTTCCAACCTCAATGAGAAACGGACAGAGCTGGTTTGTTTCAAACGGCGACTGGTCAACTACCTACAGCCAAGATGCGGAAACCATCACCTTCGTGGCTATGGCAACCAACAAGTTGCGTGGTGAGATTACTGCCCTGCCTGGTCTGTTTGGCTACAACTACTACACTGCGGCAGATGGCTATCGCTACAACGTTGAATCTGCCCTGGTAGCATCTGATTCATACCTCGCTCTGTCTAACAGTCAGGACTTCTATTACAGAGTGGGTAGCGGTAAGAACGCTGTTTACGCCTACGCTTCTGTGGGAGATATGCGTTATCACAGTTCTTACAACCGCATTAAGTCGGATAAGAAGAAAGATTTGGTTAACATTATCATGAAATATGAGAATGCGAACATTCCGCTCTATCGCACCTCTGGTGTTTATCTGAAACTTGCCGAGGCTATCAACCGCATGGGACATCCTGACGTGGCATTCGCCTTGCTGAAGGATGGCTGGAACCACAAGTTGGAGCAGGATACCACCTATATGACCCAGGAAGGTATCGAGTTCCTGAAGACCACCGTTCCTTTCCTGACGGATGAGAACCGAGTAGTGTTCAACGATGAGGACGAATCTAGGGAATACAGCATAGGTAGCCAGCCACTGCATGCCCGTGGTGCCGGTATGACCCAGGGTAACCAGTCGCTCTACAAGTATCGCACAGAGATTGATAAGAAGTTGGCTGAATTAGGCAAGAGTTATCCTGAAAACGCCACAGCATCAGATAGCTTGAAGATTGAGCAGGATGCCGTAGAAGACCTTCTCTGCGACGAGATGGCATTGGAGCTTGCCTTCGAGGGCAGCCGCTTCAGCGACCTTTGCCGCATCGCCCGCCACAAGAACAATGATAATCCTTGGGGCAGCAACTACGGTTCTCTCTGGCTTCGCGATAAGCTGAAGTTCAAGAACTCAGTGCTCGACTTGAGTGATCCGAACAACTGGTTCATGCCATTCAAGTAAAAAAGTTGGTAATATGATTATATAAAAAAATCCCCCATACACTCTTTTGCGTATGGGGGAATTTTTATATCCCGAAGCGTTTCAGCGTTTCATGACGCACCCTTTTTTAATCCGCTAGGCGCTCGCCGGATTTGAAACCCGGCGTTAAAAAATGTCCTAACCTATTTAGGCTCTGCGGATTTGAAATCCGCAGCAAGGGAGTATGCATTTCCGAAACTACTTAGTCATTTCAAAACCTACACGCATGCCATCGTAGCTGTTGGCGATGGTACCCACTGCGCTGAGAGTAGAGCTGCCCTTGAAGGCGCTGAGCATCTTGATGAGGTTGAGAAGCTTCTTCTGGTCGAAGAGAAGGCTGATGCCATTGGTGGTCTTGGTGGCATAACCCGAAGCACTCAGCAGAAGGCCCTTCAGATGGATGGCATGAGTCTTCTCATCAAAGGTATAGGTGCCCTGCCATGGCTTGCCGTCAATCTGCGCAGAGAAGTTGCCGTCGGTGGTGAAGGTGAACTGGGTGTTTGAACTGTTGAAGCCAAACTTATTATAATAGGTGCTCAACTTCTCCTCTACCTTGTTGGCAGCAATCTCGCCACCCGCCTTTGCCAGCAGGTTCTCTGAAGTGAAGGCGCATCCTGGCTTGCTGTACTTCCAGGTATGAGCGCAGAGATCTTCCTTTGAAAATGTGCCCGAACCGATTACATTGTTCAAGAGGCCACTGATGATGCTACCAATAGATGTGGTGGTAGCAGCAGTGGCAGCAGTGGCCGAAGAAGTAGCACCAGTGGTTGCATCTACAGAAGTGGATGTAGATTTCTTGGTAGAAGTCTTGGTGGTTGACTTCTTGGTAGTCTTGGTGGTTGATTTCTTTGAAGAAGATTTCTTGGTTGATTTCTTGGTCGTCTTCTTAACCGGCATCAACTCCGATTTAGAGGCATTGAGCGCTGCCTCGTTCATGGCGCTAGCATTGCTGCCTGCTGTGCATGCGAGCACGAGGGCAGCCATCAGAATTACCTTTTTCCTTTTACTTTCTATATTATCTTATTCTTATACCAAATCTTATATCGATATTCACGCTTTCGGGTGCAAAGTTCGGCATTTTTTGGGAAATAACAAAGAGAAATCCCCTTTTTTTCTCTTCCAGCTTTCCTATTTTTCCTATTCATCCTCTGTTCATCATCAGCATCCCTTCTAATTACCCTGCACGATTTATAGACGGATGGGGGTGCAGATGGTTTATTCAAATGCTGATTTTCGTGCAAAAGCTAGTGCAAATGATTCATCTTTTTGACTTAAATCAAAAAAGAATAATAATTACCCCAAAAATATCGTTTTGTGTACCGAAATGTTATCAGAATGTAATATCTTTGCAGCGTTAATAAAAATACAATAGGTTATGAATGATTTAATTAAGGTAAACACGAGTAATGAAAATCAGGCATTGAACAAGTGCCAGCAGATTCTTCAGGATCGCCGCGAGGCCCTTGCCTCTAAGGCAAAGAGAAGAGATTAAGTCCTTCACAGCAAAAAGAGAAGAGATGAATTTCTTCTAGGTTTATGAAGCAGACAAGGATTTGAATCCTTCGAAGAGAGATTTTTTCAGAATGACTCTTAATTTGAAAAGGTAGTTTTTGGGAAAAGAAAGAAAAAGTAAAAAACCCCGTTGCCGGAACGTTTCGTCTGGCAACGGGGCTTTTTCATATCTTACTTCTTATTCAAGTTACTTATTCTTCTCTGCCTTCATGATTACCTCGAAGTGGTTGCCACTCTTCAGTACCACGTTCTTCAGGAAGTCTGAAATCTGCTGGGCAGTTACCGACTTCACCATCTCACGGTAGTTGGTGTGGGTATCTACCTTACGCAAATCATACATGCTCAATACCTGCATCCAGTAGCTGTTGGTCTTCTCATCAACACCAGCCTGCTTCAGCAGAATCTCCTTCACCTTCTGCAAATCGTTGGCATCAGGAGCAGCAATCGTCTCCTCCATACCCTTGAAGAAGCAAGGAACAGCTGCATCTACCTTATCTGGGTTCAACTGAGCCGTACCGTTGATGGTAAGTGCCAACTTGCCGTCGTAATCGAAAATCAAGCCGCAAGATGCACCAGTGCTGTAAGCAGCACTCAACTCCTCACGGATGCTGCGCAGATACTTCATCTCCAACAGACGGGCAGAAATATCAGCCAATACGGCTGTCTTCTGAGTATAAGCAGGCAACTTCACGAACCACATCTCGCGTGCCTGGCTCTGTGGATTCTCCATTGCCTTGGTAAAGATGTTCTTCACCTCGCCCTTAGCGTATGGAATCTTCTGGTTCTTCAGCTTCATGCCCTTGTTTGGCAGAGAAGCGATATACTGCTCGATGAGTGGCAGGAGTACCTTCTCGTCGTAGTTACCTACAAAATAGAAGGTGAAGTCCTTGGCATTGCCATAGAGCTGCTTCTGCATGTCGAGCACACGGTCGTAGTTGATGTTCTGGATATCCTCTGCATTTGGAAGAAGAGCCAGCTTGTTGCCCAGGTAGAGAGTGCTCTGGATAGAATCCTGATATACCATGTTAGGGTTGTTGCTCTTGTTAGAGAGCACGGTAACGTAGGTATTCTTCAGGTTCTCGAATGCCTTCTCGTCCTTGGTCAGGTTGGTCATCGAGAGATAGAGAAGCTGCATCATCGTCTCCAGATCCTTAGGAGTAGAAGTACCGGCGATACCGTGACGGAAAGGACTCATGGTGAGACCTACGCTGCACTGCTTACCAGCCAGCATCTTCTGCAGGTCGTTGCCTGTGAAACCAGCCAATCCGCTTACTTCCCATACGGTAGAAGCATTGGCAGCGTTAACAGGGTCGTTCTGGAATGCAGAGTAACCCACGTTGGCACTTCCGGCAACACGAATCTCATTATCCTTATAGTCGGTCTTCTTCAATACCACCTTGGCACCGTTAGAGAGGGTGAGCTTCTTGAAGCCGAGCACCTTGTTCTCTACCACCTTCTTGATGCTGCCAGCCTTAGGAGCTGAAGCCATCAGTGGTTCCTGCTTCACGTTATCCACATAAGCCTCCAGCTTCTCGCCGCGTACCTGCTTCACGATGGCAGCAAGTTCCTGCTCTGTAGGATAGCTTACGCCCTCTGCCTCCTTCATCAGCACCATGCTCACAAAGTTGGTGTCGGTTTCTGAAATCAGATTCTTCATCGCATCGTTGATGTGTTCAACAGTAAAGCTTGGCACTATCATCTGATAAATCTTGTACTCATCTTCGAGAGATGGGATTGGCTCGTTGTCTGTGAAGTGATCCACATACTGGGTAGTAAACTGCTCGTTCTTCATCTTGTTGCGGTTCTCATACATGGTTTCCATGCCGCTCATGAAGTTCTCCTTGGCACGTGCATACTCTGTGGCTGTGAAACCGAAGTCGCGTACACGCTTTGCCTCACGCAGGAAGGCTGCATAAGCCTCCTTTACCTTGCCTGGCTTAGCCACACCCGAGATAGAGAAGGCATCCTTGGTGCCTGAAATGAGGTAAGAGCCGATGCCTGCGCTTCCCTGGAGGAATGGGCAATCTGCCTCACGTGTCTGCTCTGCCAAGCGGGCATCGAACATCGAACCTACTACGCTGCGGAGGTAACCCATGACGAGGTAGGCCATGTTGCCTTTCAAGGAATCAGGATATGCATCGGTCTTCATCATGATATTGATCATGTCGAACTTCTGCTCCTTGTTCTTGTCGATTACGTAGATGGCTGTATCGTTGTCAGCCACTGGCACTGGCACTACCTTGGCAGCATTCTTAGGCACCTTGATGCCAGAGAAGAGTTTCTTGATCTGTGCTTCTACATGATCTACATCGATATCACCCACGATGATGATTGCCTGGTTGTCCGGACGGTACCACTTGCGATAGTAAGCACGCAGGGTTTCAGGGTCGCATCCATCGACGACGCTCATCAAGCCGATAGGCATACGGTATCCGTACTTCTCGCCCTGGTAGAGCTTAGGCAGGTTGCGCTCCAACATGAGCTGCTGACCCACCATGCGCAGACGATACTCATTGTGTACCACATCGCGCTCATCGTTGATGGCCTCCTTGGTCAGCGAGATACCGTTGCTCCAATCCTTGAGGATGAGCATGCAGGAATCCACTGCTGAGGTGCGGGTAGTAGGAACATCGGTGAAATAATAAACGGTTTTGTCGATGCTGGTATAGGCATTGAGGTTGCGACCATACTCCACGCCGATGCTCTGCAGGTAATCCTGGAGGGAATTGCCCTTGAAGTGCTCGGTGCCATTGAAGGCGAGGTGCTCCAAAAGGTGAGCCAAACCGCGCTGGTCGTCATTCTCATTGATAGAACCCACTTTCTGAGCGATGTAGAAACTAGCCACATGCTCAGGGAAAGCATTATGACGAATGTAGTAGGTCAAGCCATTCTCAAGATGACCGATCTTCACATTCTTGTCCACTGGGATAGGAGGCATCTGTGCCATCGCATTTCCCACAGAGAGCAGCAGCAGTGCCGCTGCGAAAATCTTTCTTAATCTCATTTTTTCTCTGCTGAATATTAATAAATATGCAATTATTAGTTATTTCGACTGCAAAATTACTCAAAATAAAAATGATTTGCAAGTATTTGGGAGATTATCTTCCCAAATACCTGCAAATCTATCAACTTTTAACTATAAACTATCAACTCTGAAGCTCTTCAGCCATGAGCCTCTGAACAGGCGCACCAGGAAGAGGCATCCTCTCAGCGTAAGCTCCGTGGCCATGGCTATCCATACGCCCTCCAATCCGTAGCTCTTCGAAAGCCCGTAGGCAAGGGTGAGCCTCACCAGCCACATCGTTCCCAGATTGATGGCGGCAGGCTTCTTCGTATCGCCCGCTCCCACGCAGACACTATAGGTAACGATGCTCGCCGCAAAGAACGGTTCGGCGAATGCCTCGATGCGCAGGCAGATGGTGCCCAATTCGCGGATACTTTCCACCGGCGACAGCACGCCTATCATCTCGGGTGCAAAGACGAACATCACCACGCCCATCAATGCCATCACGCTCATGCCCAATCCCACGGTGAGATAGGCGAAGCTCTTGCAGAGGTCGATGCGCCCGGCTCCATGAGTCTGTCCCACCAGGGTGCTTGCCGCATCTCCGATGCCATAACCCGGCATATAGCAGAGGCTCTCGGCGGTGATGGCGAAGGAATGGGCAGCGATGGCGATATTGCCCAATGGCGCCACAATCATGGTGCTCACTATCTGCGCTCCGCTCATCAGGATATTCTGAATGGCCATCGGTATGCTGATCTGGCAGGCCTGATTCACATAACTCTTCACCCAGCGGAACGGCTCTTTATCCTGCCGCAGGTTCAGAATCCTGTTGCTGCATGCCGAAATCCAGAGATTGGGCAGCGAGATGCAGAAGTAGGCCATCGCCGTGCCGCATGCCGCCCCCACTACGCCCATCTTCAGTATATAGATGAAGAGATAGTTGAAGACCACATCGCAGAGGCATATCAATACCGCCATCACGCTGGGCGTATGCATATTGCCTGCCGACTTGAGCATCATCTCGGAGATGTGATAGAGGAACACGAAGGGCAGCACGAGGCTATATATCAGGAAATACTTCGATGAGAAAGGAGCGATGTCGTCACCGCCACCCAGCCAATAGGGCAGATAGCCATGGATGCCCACACCCACCAGGGTGAGCATCAGGCTGAACGCCAAACCGCATATCAGGGCATGGCGATATACCTGGCGTGCCTTTCTGAAATCGTTGGCACCGATGAAATGAGCCACCTGCACCGAGAAACCCGTGGCAGCTGCCGAAAGCAAACTTCCTATGAGCCAAGTGGTTGACTCTATCAGTCCGATGCTAGCCGAGGCTTCTGCTCCCAGATGTCCCACCATCGATGCATCGATAAAGAACATCATCACGGTGGAAATCTGCGCCAGCATAGACGGCACGCTCAACCCCACGATGAGATTGAGTTTTTCCCTTCGAGTCATCGCCCTTCCCTTGCGAATCGACTCTATCAGATAATCTGTCTTATTCTTGAATAACATATTTTTCTCTTTTAATGAAATGATACAAAAAGTGGCGATCCTCAAAAGAGGAACGCCACTTTCTATTTAAATTTAAAATTTGTCGTACCTTTGTTTTTCCCAAAACTTAACTTCCGCCGTAGCAGAACAGTACTGTTTTTGTCATCCTTGAATAAATCAATCTTTCTATACCTTAACTAACACCCATTTTTGAATAAACAATCTAATTTTACCTAAACTAAAAACCTAACCTATGAACAACAATCTTAACTTATTTTTTACCTAACAACTAAAACCTAATAAAATCTATTACCTAACTAAAAACCTAAAACTTATTTTTTTCTGATGCAAAGGTACAACAAATTTCTGAAACCACAATACTTTTCCCGAAAAAAATGCATGAAACTAACATTTTTTGACGAAAGTCAACAAATTGTGTGCGAACACAAACACTTGTTAACACTAACGAAATGCTTGTTAACACAAAGAGCGTTCCCAGGTTGCCTTGCCAGCATACCTGAGAACGCCCCATATATCTCCCATATATAATAAGGTAGAAATCTCCCCTATATATAATAAGGTGTAATCACACTGAATATCACTTGGAGAAGTAGCTATCCAGCACTATCTCGAAGCGAAGCATCGAATAGGCAGGAATCGTAGAACTGCTGCTGGTGGCGGAACCATACCCCAACTGGTATGGAATATAAACCATCCAGTGGTCGCCCGGATGCATGCGCATCAAGGCTGTGGCAAAGCCATCCACCACATTGCTCACGGCAAAGGTAGAAAGCATGGCGGTTTGCTTGTTGTAAGTACCCTCGAAGGTCTTATCAAACACGTATCCCGCATTCACGCTGCCATCCTTATCAGTAGTCTGAATCAGGCTGCCACGATAGCTCACCCTCACGGAGTCGGTGTACATCGGGCTTGTGGTGCCCTCGCCCTTTTCGAGCACATGAACGATGATGTGGTCGCAATCCTTGTAGTTCAGGGGCACTTCCACGCCGTTCACATCCTTGTTAGGCGTCTGGTTCTCCAAGCTCCATTTGCGATATACATACCATCCCTGGCTCTCTCCCATCTTCTTTGCGTAAGCCAGCGTATCGGCAAAAGCCTGCTCGTTGCGCTCCTGCCAGTTGGCATACGCATCATAGGAGTCATCGTTCTCGCTGCATGATGACAGGGCGAACACTGCCATCACGAGCAAGAAGAGATATTTAGAAATTCTTAATTTCATTACCAAGTTTCTTTAATACGCTGGTGATACTTACGCGTTCCTCGATGATGCCACGAAGGTCAGAGATAGCTACGCGCTCCTGCTCCATGGTATCACGATAACGCAAAGTTACCTTGTGATCCTTAGGTGTCTCGTGGTCAACGGTGATACAGAATGGAGTACCGATAGCATCCTGGCGACGGTAACGCTTACCGATAGAATCCTTAGGATCGCCATAGTGGGTATTGAAGTGGAACTTCAACTCATCCACAATCTCGTGAGCCAACTCTGGCAGGCCATCCTTCTTATCCAATGGGAACACGGCACACTTCACTGGTGCCAATGCCTCTGGCAGGCGCAATACTACACGTGTCTCACCATTCTCCAACTTCTCCTCGCAGTAAGAGTGGCACATCACGCTGAGGAACATACGGTCTACACCGATAGAGGTCTCCACATCGTAAGGTACATAGCTCTCGTTCTTCTCTGGATCGAAGTACTTGATAGAACGGCCGCTGTACTTCTCGTGCTGAGAAAGGTCGAAGTTGGTACGGCTGTGGATACCCTCCACCTCCTTGAAGCCGAATGGCATCTTGAACTCGATATCAGTAGCAGCATTAGCATAGTGAGCCAACTTCTCGTGGTCGTGGTAACGGTAGTTCTCGTTGCCCATGC
>ULTW01006864.1_pt1 | contig 39081 bp, 30 predicted proteins | sample 1957961 | NCBI WGS metagenome assembly ULTW01 (sample SAMEA4835744, study PRJEB28245) | human gut metagenome | biome: gut microbiome; material: fecal sample | place: Denmark | collected 2008 | reverse complement strand
TCCGCAGAAGATGCAGGAAAGAAAGGTGATGACCACGGCAAGCACCACGGCAATGCGGATGCTGTTGCTCACGTAAGCCCGCATCTTGATGTAATCCTTGGCTCCAAAAGCCTGAGCCACAGGGATGGCAAAGCCGGCACAGGAACCGTTGCAGAAGCCCATGATGAGGAACATGATGGAGCTGGATGCGCCTACTGCCGCAAGAGCTCCCACGCCAATCCATCTTCCCACGATGGCGGCATCGATGATGAGATACATCTGCTGAAGGATGTAGCCTAGGATTAGTGGAATAGCAAATTTGATGATGGCTCGCAAGGGCGAACCTACAGTCATGTCGTTTGTTGACTTTGAACTTTGAGCTTTGAACATTGAATTTTATGATTAGTTTTTGTTATCCTAAAAATATAAAAGGGAAATGCGCTCTTTTTATTTGAGCGCATCTCCAATCTTCTGTTTTATTTCATTCATTTTGTTATGGCGGTCGATAGAGAAAGTGTCGCCGTGAGCTCTCCACATAGTCGAAGAGCATGAAAGCCTTGTTCAGCAGTTCGTCCCTTGTGGGTTGCCCCACGGTGTCGGCTTCGTGATAGTAGAGATGGGCAAGCATATCCATCTTAGAGAGGCGCTTCTCTACATCGTCGATGCCCGCCATGGCTTTCATCACGTCGTCGATGGTGGCGATGCTGTAGAAGGCGTAAGGTCCTACATACTGATTGTATAGTTCCTTGATCTTCTCGCGTCTCACCTCCACCTCTTTCTTTTCGAGCATTCTTTCGAGTGCCGCCATAAACTCGCGTATCAGTCGCTGTATATAGTCACGTTGTAACATAGTCTTTTCGTTTTTCTATATGAAAGTTCTGTATATCATCCCTTGCCATCGTCGCCTTGCAGCGCCTCTACATATTCCCATAGTTTCTTGTAGAAAGGATGCTTGGTCATTGTGTCCTTATTGCCTAAGATGATGAGCTTCATGCGTGCACGTGTCATCGCCACGTTCATGCGTCGCAAATCTTTCAAGAAACCTATCTGTCCTTCATCGTTAGAACGTACCAAGGAGATGAGAATCACGTCGCGCTCCTGTCCCTGGAATCCGTCCACCGTGTTCACGCTGATAATGCGTCGGTAGGGCTTGAAGAACTCATACTTCTTGATGAGGCTCTTCAGATATTGCACCTGTGCCCTGTAGGGCGAGATGATGCCCACGTCGATACGCTCGTCCAGCACACGCTGCTTGCCTATCTTGGTCAAGTATTCCGCTAAGGTGAGGAGCGTAAGCTCTGCCTCCGCCTTGTTGATTCTTCCGAAGCTCTCGCCTACGAATTGCTCCTTATAAAGTGAAGAGTGATGAGTGAAGAATGAAGAATTCTCTTGTTCTTCACTTTCTTCCGAAGCATCATCAGAGGAGCTATTGAATTCTTCACTCTTCACTCTTCGTTCTTCACTTTCTTCCCCTGTGTCAATCCAGGTTATCGGATGGTCGTAGTCCAATATGCTACGATATTTTATCTGAGGCGCACTCTGCACCTTACCATGATAGAACCAGTCGCTCGAGAATCGCATAATCTCGTCGTTCATGCGATATTGTATCTTTAGCAGCGTCACCACCTCGGGCTTATTCTCTGCGATGCGTTCCATGAGCGTTTTGCCCAGTCCAGCCCTTAGCGCAGCAATACTCTTCACCGTAGGCGGCAGCTGACAGTGGTCGCCAGCCAGCACCACCCTTGAAGCGCGACGTATCGGAATCCAGCAGGCAGCCTCCAATGCTTGTGCAGCCTCGTCGATGAAGAGCGTGCCAAATTTCATACCCTCTAATAGTCGGTGTGCAGACCCCACCAGGGTACAGGCGATGACTCTTGCTTCGCCCATCAGTTCGGCGTTGATTCTTATCTCTATCTCAGCGGCACGACTCTTCAGTCTGTCCATCTTCTGGTGGAAACTCTCGCTTCCCTTCTTACGATTCTTGCGCAGCTCTCTGATGGCCTTGCGTATGGCCCACAGCTGCGGATAGTCGGGATGACTCTCAAATCGCCGCTCGTAGGTGAAGCCCAGCATCTTGTCGTTCACCCTTGTCGGGTTTCCGATGCGCAGTACGTTGATGCCTCTGTCCACGAGCTTCTCCGAAATCCAGTCCACCGCCATGTTGCTCTGAGCGCACACCAGCACTTGGCTCTCCCTCATCAGCGTCTCGTTGATGGCTTCTACCAGGGTGGTCGTCTTTCCCGTCCCCGGAGGACCATGCACGATGGCTACATCTTTAGCCCGCAGCACCTCGTTCACGGCTTGTTCCTGAGTAGGGTTGAGCCATGGAAATCTCATTGGTTCAAAACTGTAGTGTTGCGCTTTCTGATGCGAGTAGAAGAGGTCGCGGAGATAAGCCAACCTGTTGTTCTTGGCATTCATCGTGCGGTCGAGCGCATCAAACATCTGTTTGTAGCTTGTCTCGTCAAACGAGAGTTGCACGCCCACAGGCACATTCGCTTTCTGCAGTTCGAGCAGCGGTGCAGAGTCGGGAACGGTAATCACCATTCTGTCACCGTCCACGTAGCTCACTGTGCCGGTGAAGGAGAAGTATTTAAGTGAAGAATTCTCTTGTTTTTCACTTCCTTTACTTCCTTCCCTTCTCTCCTCTTTAAAGAACAAGACGGGTCTTCCAAACTCAAAGTTGTGCTCGATGTCCAGGTCGCCTATGCGAAACACCTCAATGGCGTTTTGGTTGAGCGAGTTGTAGAAGCTTTTGCCTATGCGTAGCGGAAACCAGGCATCGCCTCTTTTCACCTTTCGCATCATTCCCATCTGTTCGGTCTGTTTGCGAAAGGCTTCTTTCTCGGTGTAGTACTCTATTTGCAGGAGCGTACGTTGCTGCAATAATGCCTGTATTGGTGATGTCTGTTCCATATAACTTGCAAAGGTACATCAAAACAAATTATTATACGAAAAATGTAGGATAAAAAAACTAAAGTTCCCGAACTCTCAATCATATATTCAGCTTTCGCCAGTTCAGAAGTTAAAGGAGTTAGGGAAGTTAAAGGAGTTAAAGACATGTGCATTATAGCAAAATATACAACTCAAAAGGCTATTGGCTATAACTTCTTTAACTTCCATACATACGAAACTTCAATCATAAATATTTGTAAAAGAAGCCTATATAGTTCCTTGATATCAATAAATAAGTGTATTTTTGCAACATGAAACCATCGGTCATCATTCAGAATCTTAGCATCGGTTATTGCCATCGTGGGGCAGAGCGAGTCGTGGCACAATGTCTCGACAGCACTCTCTATGCGGGCGAACTGACGTGCTTGATAGGGCCCAATGGAGTGGGGAAGACCACACTGCTGCGCACCCTCGCAGGCTTCCTCCGACCACTGAGCGGCGAGGTGCTACTCCAAGAAGGCAATAGGCTTTCTGCCCTTGCGAGCTTTAGCCGTGCTCAACAGGCACGACTGCTGAGCATCGTTCTCACCACCAAGCCCGAAGCCTTCAGCCTCACCGTGTCCGAACTTGTCGGCATGGGGCGTTCTCCCTATACAGGATTTTGGGGCAGGCTGACTGAGGCCGATGAAGCCATTGTCGACGAGGCGTTGTGCCAGGTGGGCATTTCACATCTTCGTGAGCGCAGGATAGGCACGTTGAGCGATGGCGAGCGCCAAAAGGCAATGATAGCCAAGGCATTGGCACAGCAAACCCCCATTCTTCTGCTCGATGAGCCTACGGCGTTCTTAGACTATCCCAGCAAGGTAGAGATGTTACAGCTTCTTCGCTCCTTGGCTCACGACCTGGGCAAAACCATCTTTCTCTCTACCCATGATGTCGAAATGGCTCTTCAGCTCTCCGACTGCCTCTGGCTGATGCAGGCTGAGCGTTTTGCTACAGGCACGCCCCACGAGTTGGCTGCCCAAGGTGTGCTGTCACAGTTTGTTGAGCATAACGGCATTCGCTTCGACAAGACTTCACTTGCCATAAGGATAGTGAAGTGAAAGTTTATTCACTGAAGTTTCGCAAATGGGGAAGTTAAAAAGACCCATTACCCGATAATCTGCAAGATATCGTTCAGCGAGCGCAGGAACGGACCGCTGTGCTCCAACTTGATAGTGCACATGGCAGCAGCAAACTTGCCAGCTTCTAAGGGCGAAGCCCCTTGTAGCCTTCTGTATAGATATCCTGCCGAATAAGTGTCGCCACATCCCGTAGCGTCCACCACCTCGTGAGGCTTATATGCAGGCACCTCGTAGAAGGTTTGGTCCACATAGATGAGCGACCCCTCGCTTCCTAAGGTGATGATCACCTCCGTCACGCCCCACGAGTGCAGCAGCAGTGCTGCCTGGCGTGGATCTTTCAGTCCCGTGATAGTCTCCATCTCCGTTTCGTTCACCTTCAGATAATAGGTATTTCTGAGCACTTTCAGTTTGTCTTGCCAGTCTATGGGGTAAACCTTTTCACCTCTCACCTCACGTAGATATCCCTGCACATCTATCGACACTCTGCCCTTTGAAGCCAAAAACTTCACCACCTCGGGCGAGAAATCATCACTCAGCAGACTTCCAAGGTGGAAAACCTTAGCCTTCACATCTTTCAAGCTCTCGATGCAGAAAGGGTCAGCCTTGGCAAGCACCCTCTGCTTACGTTCATTCTGATTCGCCCCATAGTATCGGTTTTCAAAGAACACCGTGTTGCGCGAAGGGAATAGTGCCACCTGGATGCCCGCCTCTCGCATCTTCTTCACTGGTTCATCATCAGCAGGATTCATAGAAGTCACCAGTGAGAAAGTGACATCCTTGGGCAATTGGTTGATGGCATAAGCAAAGTAAAAAGAGGTTCCTCCCGCCATATATACCGTATGGTGAGGTGTCACTATTTTGTCTTTCGTAATATGTCCAATGCAACAAATATCAGTCATTTTTTCTTTCTTTTAGTATTATTACTGAAGTTTCACCAGTTCAGAAGTTATAGGAGTTAATGAAGTTATCACTCCCTTCGGTCGTTAGGGAAGTTATAGCTAATGGGTTTTCAAGCCAAGCCCTCTTCATGCAAGCGAGTGCAAAGTTACCACAATTCATTGAAACAACAAACATTTTTAGCCGATAATATTCGTTGTGAGCGCACGAAAGCTACCGATTTTTAGCGTCCGCCATGTGCTGCCTGACCCTCTCAGCCTCTTCGTGCAGCCCCTCACTGCGCGTCCATTGTTCTGCATTTGCATATTTTCTGAAAATTAATACCCAATCTTTTGTTCAATCGGAAAAATGCTGTACCTTTGCAGTAGAATTCAAACAAAATAACAAAAAATTTTCGCACGCGACAGGAGTTTATTGATACCCTCATCTTCAAAAACAACTCTAACTCCTCAACCAGGCGAAACACAGAATATGATTGAAAAATAAGAACGTCATGTGGTTTGATGGATTAATCTACAATCATTCGGCGGTGCAGGGCATCGTCATCCTTTCACTGATCTGCACATTGGGTCTTGCCCTTGGCAAGATTCGAGTACGAGGCATCTCTCTTGGCATAGCCTTTGTGTTCTTTGTAGGCATTATAGCCGGCCATTTGGGTCTGACGATAGATCACGACATGCTTGAGTTTGCCGAGAGCTTCGGTCTCACCATGTTTGTTTACGTCTTAGGACTCTATGTAGGTCCCAACTTCTTTGGCTCCATGCGACACGAAGGCATCTCGCTCAATCTGTGGTCTATGGCAGTCATCCTGGTGGGTACACTCTTCTCCTTAGCATTGTGTTGGCTACTGCCCGTGAGCCTACCCGACATGGTGGGCATTCTTTGCGGAGCCACCACCAATACGCCCGCCCTTGGTGCTGCCCAGCAAGCCCTGCAGCTGCAGAACCTTCCCAGCGGAGGAGCCGCCTTGGGCTGTGCTGTCACCTATCCCTTGGGCGTCGTAGGTGTCATCCTCGCTATGATGATGCTTCGAAAGCTCTTTGTCAAGCCTGCCGATCTCGAGATACGCCGCAACGATGAAGACGACCACACCGCTGTGGGACAATACATCATCGTCAATCCTGCCCTCAATGGCAACACCATAGCCGAGATATCGATGCTCACTCATCGCAAGTTCATCATCTCGCGCGTATGGCGTGGCGACCAAGTCATCGTTCCCCAGGCTGACACCGTACTGCACACCAACGACAGCGTGCTCGTGGTGACCAATAAGGACGAAGTCTCTGCCATGTCGATACTCTTTGGCAAGAAGGTGGACAAAGACTGGAATCGCGACAAGGTAGACTGGAATGCCATTGACTCCAAGGTAGAGAGCCGCATCATCGTTGTCACCCGTCCTGGGCTTAACGGCAAGCGTCTGGGCCATCTCTCCATGCGCAACACCTATGGCGTCAACGTGAGCCGAGTGCTGCGTGGCGATATCCGCCTCCTTGCCACCGACGACCTACGCCTGCAGTATGGCGACCGCCTCACCGTGGTGGGCGACCCCACCAGCATCGACCATGTGGAGCAGTTCTTGGGCAATGCCGTCAAGACGCTTAATGAGCCCAACCTCGGTGCCATCTTCCTCGGTATCATCCTCGGTCTGGCGGTGGGTACCATTCCCTTCAATCTTCCAGGCATGACAGCCCCCGTTCGCTTAGGCATCGCAGGCGGTCCTATCGTCATGGGCATCCTCATCGGTGCCTTAGGTCCTCGCGTACATTTCATATCTTATATGACGCGCAGTGCTGGTCTGATGCTTCGCGAGTTGGGCTTAGCCCTCTATTTAGGATGCTTAGGCTTAGAGGCTGGCGGCCAGTTCTTCGAGACCGTCATTCGTCCAGAAGGTTTGATGTGGGTAGGCATCGGTTTTGCCATTACCGTCGTCCCCGTCCTCCTCGTTGGTCTCATCATTCTGAAGACCAAGAAGTACGACTTCGGTAGCATCTGTGGCATTCTCTGTGGCAGCATGGCCAATCCCATGGCGCTCACCTATGCCAACGACACGATTCAGGGCGACACCCCCAGTATCAGTTACGCCACGGTCTATCCCCTCGGCATGTTTGTCAGGGTCATTATCGCCCAAGTGCTGATCATGTTCTTTGTATAAGATATCCTCCTCACGCTCTTCTCTTCTAATAGTCCTTTATCATATTAAAGAAGTTCGCATGTACGGAAGTTATAGTAGTTAAAGAAGTTATCACTCCCTTCGGTCGTTGGAAGTTATAGCCAATAGCCTTTTGGGTTGTATATTTAGCTATAAAGCATATGTCTTCAACTCCTTTAACTCCTTTAACTTTCCCATTTGCGAAAGTTGAATTATTAGAAGTCAGCCAAACTCTCAAAGAAGAGCTGCTTGCCCGTAAGCGGATGTCTCAGACTGATGGCTTCGGCATGCAGAAAGAGGCGCCTTGCCCGTTCGTTGCCGTAGAGCGGATCGCCCACGATGGGCGCATGCAGTCCCTCTCCGTGCGCACAGTGCACGCGCAACTGGTGTGTTCGCCCCGTTTTGGGGTAGAGGGCGATTCTCAGGTGTGTGTCGTCGATGCGACTTATCACCCGAAACTCCGTTACCGCCTCCTTACCCTGCTCCATACTCACGATTTGTCGAGGACGGTCCAGATAGTCGGGCATGATGGGCAGGCAGATTGTTCCCTCTTGTGCGAAACTGTCGGCTGCCGCTTTGTCATGGCATCCGATGATGGCGACATATCTCTTCTCCACCTGTCTGCCAACAAACTGCTTTTGTAGTCGATGATAAGCAAACTCCGTCTTCGCCACAACCATCAGTCCACTCGTCGACATGTCGAGCCTATGAACGATGATAGGTCCCGTGGCATGAGACCATCGTCTTCTCATCACAGCAAACACCGAGTCTGCCCCATTCTTCCCAGGCACCGATAGCATGCCCGCAGGCTTGCAAACGACAGCCATCTGCTCATCTTCATAGAGCGTGGCAAGCTCAGCGTCGCACACTTCCTGGCGTTGGCAAGAAGCCTCAGGCAACATCCATTGCAGGATGGGCTTGCACTTCCCATTGCAGGCAGGGTAGAAGTTCAGGTGGTGGCGTATCTCCTCCTTCGGACTCTCTCCCCACCAGAACATAGCCATCTGCAGCGGTCGATAACCCTGCTCGTAGGCATACTGCAACAGTTTGGGCTCGCAACATTCACCACTGCCCGCAGGCGGAATCTTCGAAGCCGTGTCCTCGAAGATCTCCAAGAGGTTCTTGCGCTCGCCCCTTGCGTTGAGCATATCGAATTGCCCAAACAACCATCTCTGCAGACGGTCGGAGAGCTCTTTGCGTAGCAGTTTCTTGTCGTTGATGTCTTTCATCCTCCTCTCATATTCCACCTCCACATCATCCTTCCTGTCCAGCTCCTTCTTGAGCCTTCTCAGCTGAGCCTTCATAAACTGGCTCTCCTTCACCATCTCAGCCACTTCCTCTTCGCTCATGCCACCCTGCTCACGCCGTGCGTCGCGCTTCGCCTTAGCAGCCCTCATTTCATGCTGATAGGCATCGATGGTCTGCTGTCGCAGAGCCTTCTGCGAGTCTATATGCTTCTTCATCTCCGCCAGCCGCTCGTCGCCCTCCATGAGGCGCAGAGCCTTGTTGATGCCTGTTATCTCATCCTCGTGCCGTCTGAAGTAACCCTCAGGCTGCAGATAGTCGAAGACTGCAGGCACAAAACCCTCCCAGTCGCTCTTTCCACCTATCTGTCCACTATAGGCAGCCATGTAGCCCACCCGTGGCACAGCGTCCTCGCCAGGCCTCTCAGGTTTTTGGGGGCTCTCCACGATCAGCACACCAAACATCTTTCCACGGTCTATCTCCTCGCGCCAATCGTCACGCTTTGCGAGTTCCTGCTGCAGCTCCTTGCAAGCCAAGATGCAGAGCGGGTGCGGTTGATAACAGAGCGGATTGTTCATCGTCTGCGGCACCTCAACGCCCGACGACTCATCAACGTATAAAGGTCGGAAAATCATATTCATATCATTTTTTATTCCTGCAAAGATACGATTTTTTTACCGAATCCTTGGTCAGGTCTTCGAAATATTCTACCTTTGCATCCACAATCCAGGAGTATATTATTTTTTTTACCCATGTCCACCACACATCTCTATCACCTCTATCATCTCGTCGCATTCCTCACCGTAGCGATATGGGGCACCACGTTTGTATCCACCAAAGTGCTGATGCTTCACGGACTTAGCCCTGCTCAGATCTTCACGCTTCGTTTCGCCATCGCCTATGTGCTGATGCTCAGCATCCATCACAAGCGTCTCTTCGCTGACACATGGCGCGACGAACTGATGCTGATGCTGTTGGGCGTCACGGGCGGATCACTCTACTTTCTGAGCGAGAACGAAGCCATGAACTTCACCACCGCCACCAACACCTCCCTCATCGTCTGCTCCTGTCCCCTCTTTGCCACGTTGCTCGTGCGTCTCGTCTATCGTTCCAGCCGCATCCACGTGCTACAACTGTTGGGTTCGCTCTTAGCCTTTGCTGGCATGGTGATAGTCGTGCTCAATGGTCGTTTCGTGCTCCATCTCTCGCCCGTAGGCGATGCCTTAGCCTTTACCGCCTGCATGTGTTGGGCCATCTATTCCCTGCTCATGAAGACGATGTCCCACAAGTACAGTGCTGCATTCATCACGCGCAAGGTCTTCTTCTATGGCGTCCTCACCATCTTGCCCTATTATGCTGTGGTGCCTGGCTTCCCCAGTGTAGCCACCCTCACGCAACCCGTTGTCCTTGCCAATCTTCTCTTCTTAGGATGCTTGGCGTCGATGGTTTGTTTCCTCACCTGGAACTGGTGCATCTCTAAGTTGGGAGCCGTGAAAGCCACCAACTGGGTTTATTTCAATCCCATCACCACCATGGTCTTCGCCTCGTGGGTATTGGGCGAAAAGATTACCCTTTACTTCCTCCTGGGTGCCGTCTGCATCCTCGCTGGCATGTTCTTAGCCGACCGCAAGACAACATAGCTGCCACTGGGAGGACGTGATGTTAATGTTTACTGGGGAGGGCGTGGCATCTTGCCCACCCCTTATCAAGCAGTTTATAACTCAAATTCCCCAACTTCTCTAACTTCCGTACATACGAAACTTCAGTTTATAAGCAATAACAATCCTATATTTCTAAACGTTAAAAACCCATAACTTTCGCCAAATATTTCCCTCAAAACTTGCAACTTTGTAAAATTTACAATATCTTCGCACTATCAATTCACATTAATAACAACAAAAACAGAAACATCATGAAAGAACTAAAAGGAACCAAGACCGAGCAAAACCTTTGGGAAGCCTTCGCAGGCGAATCGCAAGCACGCAACAAGTATACCTACTTTGCCAGCAAAGCCAAGAAAGATGGCTACGTACAGATAGCCAACATCTTCGAGGAGACAGCAGCCAATGAGAAAGAGCATGCCAAGCTATGGTTTAAGTATCTTCAGGGAGGCGAGATCAAGAGTACAGCCGAAAACCTCTTAGCCGCTGCTGAGGGCGAGAATGGCGAGTGGACCGATATGTATAAGCGCATGGCAGAAGAAGCCCGTGCTGAGGGTTTCGACGAGATAGCCTTCAAGTTTGAGATGGTGGCAGAAATAGAAAAGCACCACGAAGAGCGTTATCGCAAACTCCTGAAGAATGTAGAAGACAAGGTTGTCTTTTCGCGCGATGGCGATTGCATCTGGCAGTGTGCCAACTGTGGACACATCGTTGTTGGCAAGCAAGCTCCCGAGGTATGCCCCGTTTGCAACCACCCACAGAGCTACTTCCAGATAGAAGCAAAAAATTATTAACTCAACTTTCGCAAATGGGGAAGTTAAAGAATTTAAAGAAGTTAGAGAGGTTAAAGCCATATGCTTTATAGCTAAATATACAACAAAAAGGCTATTGGCTATAACTTTCTAACGACCGAAGGGAGTGATAACTTCTTTAACTACTATATAACTTCCATACATGCGAACTTTAATTATTAAGCCTAAGCAACTCTGTGTAGTGTTTAATGTTTAGTGTTTGCGAGTTTCCCCGCACGTAAGCATTAAGCACTAAACATTATACATTATATTAAACTTCTTTAACTACTATAACTTCCGTACATGCGAAACTTCAGTCACTAATCCGAGGTACGTATTTCACGATTACCTTAGGCATCGCATAACGCTCCAATTCCTCCTCGCTAACCCACACGTACCCATCAGGCAATGCAGGCCGTGATGTCACATCAAGTATATAAAAGTCGACCAACAAGATGCGATGTGTCAACACATGCTTCACCCCCTTAGCCAAAAGCCGTAGCACAGGCAGCTTACTATTGCATTTACCAGCCGGGAAATCCATATCTGCCGATAAGCCTTCGCCTTGTCGCAGCAGCACCTCCGCACCATCCACTTCCGAGCACTTCGAGTACAACATCCGCGCTATCTCCTCAGGCGACGAAGCCCTCTCATCAGCTACCGACGCATTAAATGGTTCCCATAGCCCCTGCCAGATGTCGCCTTTGCTCCTCCTGTGAATCGCCGTCATGGGCACGCCATCGCCCCGCTCCCAACATCTCACAAAGACATACGCCAAGTGGCGCTCTCTCACCTTGACAATCTTCAGTTTCACGGGCAGCACATCCACCCTTCCCGAACGAAAAGCCGCACACGACACCATGAGCGGACATTCGGCACACCTTGGTGCCATTGGCGTACACACCATCGCGCCAAAGTCCATGATGCCCTGGTTGTAAGCCACCGCCTCCGACTGCGGCAAGAGCGACTGCGCCAGCTCTGCAAACACCCTCTTTCCCTGCGACGAGTTGATCGGCACATCAATATCGAAGTAGCGCGCCAGCACCCTGTACACATTACCATCCACCACAGCAGCAGGCACACCAAAGGCAAAGCACGCTATCGCCGCCGCCGTATAGTCGCCCACACCCTTCAGAGCCTTGATGCCCTTCAGCGAGTCAGGAAATCGCCCCATCGCCACGACCTGTCGAGCCGCCTCATGCAGATTTCTCGCCCTCGAGTAGTAGCCCAGTCCCTGCCACATCCTCAGCACCTCGTCCTCGCTTGCCGCAGCCAGCGCCTCCACCGAGGGCCATCGCTCCATCATTCTTTCCCAGTAAGCCTGTCCCTGCACGATGCGCGTCTGTTGCAGAATCACCTCGCTCAGCCAGATGGCATAGGCATCCTTTGTGTGGCGCCAGGGCAAATCCCTGCCACACTCACCAAACCATGAAACTATCGTAGAAGCAAACATACTTATTATATATATAGTCGTTGAAAGAAAAAAGGGATAAGTCCCCTTAAGGCCTGCACAGCACGCCGCACACCCTGTCCTGGAAACGCCGCGCGTTCTCTCCGTGCATCACCCCATTGTTCAGCACGACGAAGCAGAGATCATGACCATTCGCCGCAGTGCAGAACCCCGCCAGCGTGATGATGCCCGTGAGCGTACCCGTCTTGGCCCTCACGTTGCCACTCGCCAGCGACCTCCTCATGCGCTTGCGCAACGTCCCGTCGACGCCCGCGATAGGGAGCGACGCTCTCAAGTGCGGATAAATATTCTCGTTGCGGTAGGCATATCGCAGCAGTAAGCACTCTTGCTCCGCACTGAGATAGTTGTATAGCGACAGTCCTGAACCATCCGCCAACCTACATCTCGAAGCGTCCAGTCCCAACTTTCTCAAGAGCATCTTCTCCACACCCCTTGCGCTCTTCGCACTGGCAGGGCGATAGCCCGTCGATGCAGCTATCTGATAGTACATACACTCCGCATACAGATTATCACTCTCCTTCATCATCCTGTGCAATATCTGGTCCATCGTGTGAAATCGCGTACACACCGAGAACGAAGCCTCTGGGCAGCGCTTCACCATCGGCGAGTCCACCTCGAGCACGATGCCCGCCTCTCGCATCCTGTCTACCAATCGCTCCATAAACCCATCCTTGCGAGCAAAGACCAAGGGCGAAAGCACCGGGTTATCATCATCCCAACACCATCCCTCGCCCAGCAAGTCGTCGTCCTTCATCGAGCGGTCGGCATACACCGCGCCCCTGATCGTGTCCACCCCCATGTCGAGCAGACTGTTCACAAAAGCCTTCATGTCGTCGTTGTTAAACTTAGGGTCCATACCACCCACGCAATACACATCCCCCATCAGCACCCTGTCCACTATCTTACCCGTATATCTCAGCTGGGTCTTAAACTGGTAAGACCCGCCCAGTTTGTCGAGCGCAGTGATGGCAGTGAGCAACTTCATCGTACTGGCAGGACGCATCAGCTGCCTCTCCCTGTGCCGATACACACACGAGTCAGCCTGTAAGTCCCACACCATCATCGCTACTTGCGACGTCTCAAACATATCATCCTTCAGCAGCCCATCGAGCGCCATCCTCATCGATTCAGGCCAGGGCAGGCGCAAGGAGTCTGTCGGTAGCGAGTCTGTCGTCAGCGAGTCTGTTGGCAACGTGTCCCCCTCTAAGGAGTCTGCGTCGAGCACCTCTACCTTAGTCTCCACCACCTCATCATCGAGCACCCGCTGCGCCATCATCGGCATGCCCATCATCATCATTGCCAGCCAAGCCAGCACACCATATCTCAATCTATTCATTGTCTCTTTCTGATTTCGTTAACAAAGGCCTCCTCATTATCGGGCACCACCGTCACTATATTGCCATGCCCATACTCTATTACCAGGCACCAGTCGAGCCCACAAAACGTCTTTGCCCGATACATCTCCACGATGTCGCAGACAGGCACATTTTTGTTACTCGCAAATCGCCCTTCGTTGATGACCAGAAATTCCATCTCCTCCTCCCTGTCTATCGGCTTCACCCGCTTGAAGGTGTACGACGTATGCAGAATACGCTCCATCATCCCAACGATGACAATCACCACGAAGATAGCGATGATAGCCAATTTTATCCAGAAGAAATACAGAGCCAGCGCCCCAAAGACCCCCATCCCACATTTAGCAGGCAGCGTCAAGCGTTTATGAAAAGTTCTATCAGCCATAAGTAAAGTTCATTCCATATAATACAAAAAATCGATGCAAAATTACAAAAAATAAGTCTTTTCCTACTCGTTTTAAAGATAAATTATTACTTTTGCACTCATTAAAGGATACAATCCACAAATTCGTTATAAAGCAAGCCCAATGGTTTATAAGTATGATTTTCTGATTATCGGTGCAGGAGTTGCCGGTATGAGTTACGCCCTCAAAGTAGCAAGGGCACATAAGGGAAAAGTGTGCATGATATGCAAGACCTCTCTCGACGAAGCCAACACGTCATTTGCACAAGGAGGCGTAGCCTCGGTCACCAATCTCGCAGTCGACAATTTCGACAAGCACATTCAGGACACTATGATAGCTGGCGATTACATCAGCGACTATCGTGCTGTGAAGCAAGTCGTCACCAAAGCGCCAGCCCAGATACAAGAGTTAGTGCAGTGGGGTGTCAACTTCGATAAGCAGCAAGACGGTCAGTTCGACCTCCATCGAGAGGGCGGCCACAGCGAGTTTCGCATCCTCCACCATGCCGACGACACTGGAGCCGAGATACAGCGCGGTCTCATGGAAGCCGTGCGCAACAATCCCGACATCGACATCAAGGAGAATCACTTTGCCGTCGAGATCATCACACAGCACCATTTAGGCGCGCGCGTCACCCGTCGCACACCCTACATCAACTGCTATGGCGCCTATGTCCTCAACCCCGACACGCAGAAGGTAGACACCTATCTCAGCAAGGTCACCGTGATGTGTACTGGCGGTTGTGGTGCCGTATATCAGACCACCACCAATCCCGTCATAGCTACAGGCGATGGCGAGGCCATGGTCTATCGTGCCAAGGGTACTGTAGCCGACATGGAGTTTGTGCAGTTCCACCCTACAGCCCTCTATCATCCAGGCGAGACCCATCCCGCTTTCCTCATCACAGAGGCAATGCGCGGCTATGGTGGCATCCTGCGCCTCCCCGACGGCACAAGCTTCATGGAGAAATACGACAAGCGTCTCAGTCTTGCCCCTCGCGACATCGTGGCTCGAGCCATCGACAAGGAGATGAAAATGCACGGTCTCGACCACGTCTGTCTCGACGTCACCCACAAAAACCCCGAAGAGACGAAGCATCACTTCCCCAATATCTATGCCAAGTGCCTGAGTATCGGCATCGACATCACCAAAGACTACATCCCCGTGCGCCCAGCAGCCCATTACATGTGTGGTGGCATCAAGGTCGACCTCAACGGCTGTTCCAGCATCAACCGCCTCTATGCCTTAGGTGAGTGTTCCTGCACAGGGCTTCATGGTGGCAACCGCTTGGCGAGCAACTCACTCATTGAGGCTGTCGTCTATGCTGACACAGCAGCCCAGCACAGCATAGAGCATGTCGACGAATACGATTTCAACGACAAGGTGCCCGCATGGAATGACGAAGGCACCCTCACCAACGAGGAGAAGGTACTCATCACGCAGAGTGTCAAGGAGGTGGGCGAGTGTATGAGCAATTACGTAGGCATCGTCAGGAGCGACCTGCGCCTCAAGCGAGCATGGGATCGCCTCGACCTCTTATACGAAGAGACCGAAAACCTCTTCAAGCGTGTCAAGGTGAGCAAAGAACTCTGCGAGCTCCGCAATATGATCAACGTGGGCTATCTCATCACACGTATGGCTATAGAGAGAAAAGAAAGTCGTGGATTACATTACACCATCGACTATCCTGTGCATGCCTATGATAAAAAATAAAACCTGCCGTGAGGCAGGGGGATAAAATCTGAGCTGCTTTACAAAAAGTAGCTCAGATTTTCTATAGAAACTACTTAAAACTTACAAAACTAATAATAAAAACCTATCAAAACAATGAAACAAATCATCAAATTCTGTGTAACCTCCCTTTTACTGATTATCTATGAGGGAACAATATTTGGACAAACTTTTAAAAAAGTCACTAATATTTCAGAACTACAAGATGGAGATGTCATCGCCATTGTAAATGAAGCTAATAAACAAGCCTTAAGTACAACTCAAAACACAGACAACCGAGGAGCAACTTCTATTACAATCAAAGATGGTTGTTTTACCAGTAAAACTTCTGTGCAGGAAATAACATTGGTAAGCTTTTATAAGAATTGGTATCTAAAAGTCGGAACAGATGATTATCTTTACGCAGATGGAACAGATAATGCAATTTTACAAAAAGCTAAAAATAAAAGAGATAAGTATAGTAGAGCCTCTATTTCTTTCTCAGGAGGTAATGCTTTGATTAATTTTTTAGGAAAAAACTCTTACAATCAAATAGGTTATAATAATAATGACAAACTGTTTTCGGCATATAAAACAAGTAGTGGTCAGTTACCGGTTCAAATCTATAAGAAACAAACTGGTGAATTGATGGCTTCTTCTGTGTCTTTTGGTTCGGCTATTGATAATCATACCTTTTTCAAAAATGCAGGAGATAAATTCACTTTGCTTGCAACGTTAACCCCAACCATCAAAGGGGCAACCATCCAATACACCAGTAGCAATCTTTCTGTGGCAAGTGTAAACGAAAAAACTGGTGAGGTGACAGTCCTTCGTGAGGGTGAATCAGAGATTACGGCTTCTTTCGCTGGTAATAATACTTATCATCCTTCTTCTGCTTCTTATACTATTCATGTAAACAAGGAGGGCTTTTTCGACTTTACGCAAACAGTGAATGACTATGGGTCAAAGTGTACACCAGGCTCAATGTCATATACCAATAACTCAACCTGGAAGGCAGGCAAAGTAACTCTTACGACAGATAAATCAGAAGGCGCGGGCTTTCGCTGGTGGAGAAATCCTGATGACACCTATGATTTTCGTGCATACAGCTATAGTGTTTTTACGATTTCTGTGGCTGAAGGCTACTATATTACTTCTATTACTATGAAAGGTACTATTCCTTCGTCTTCATTACGTGCTAATGATGAAAATATTGAAAACGGGAAATGGAGTGGTATGTCGCAGTCTGTTGAATTTTCGCCATCTAACATTTTATATATAAAGTCTATAACCGTCAATTACACCCAACAACAGGAGAGTCTTACAACTGCAGCATCGGGCTTTGCAACCTACGCTGCAGATTATCCCGTAGACTACTGCAAATTAGGTTTGACGGTGTACGAGGTGGCGGTGAACCAGGAGCAAACAGGGGTTGTCTATAGGCCTTTTGTTGGAGCAGTTCCTGCGGGGATGGCTGTTCTTGTGCAAGGGGTGCCTAACAAGGAATATTCGCTGACACCAGCAACAGTGGCTGATCATTCGTACAAGACAGACTTGAGAGCTTCGGACGGGACAGTGAAAGCTGCCGAAAGTGAGATCTATGCTTTTGCTACGTTGAGGGGTGTTTCTGGTTTTAAACTGGTTACTGATGGTGTGGTTATTCCAGCAAAGAAGGGATACTTAAAATTGACTTCTGCTGGCAGTGCCAAGAGTTTCTTTGCTTTCGATGATGTAGATACTGGCATCGGGCATATCGATGCTAATAATATGGGCACGACATCAGCCGTCTATAATCTGGCAGGACAACGTGTGGATAAGTACTATAAGGGTATCGTCATCGAAAATGGTAAGAAAATAATTCGTAAATAATACTCTATACTGAAAAACTAATCTTTTAATGAATTAAAAATGGATATGAAAAAATACACGAATCCTACTATTGAAATAGTAAAGATGGATATGGTGAATGTGATAGCTGCCAGTCCTAATAGTGACTTGAATGGCCAGGATAAAATTGAAAATCAAAAACAGATAGAGGCTAAACCGTATGAGAATGGCATGGATGTGAAGCTTTGGGAGGAGGAGTGGTAATTTTTTAATGTTTAATGTTTACGGGTAGGGAGACTCTTGAGTTGCTTACGGCGGGCTCCCCAGTAAACACTAAACATTAAGACTCCCTCCCCAGTGCGGGCTTAGTTTGTGACTGATGAAGATAAAAAAGCCTCATGTTTCGTTGAGTGAACATGAGGCTTTTTGTATGTACCTATGTGCTGCTTGTGAGCTGAGGGATTACTTAGCTGCTAAGACTTCTATCTCGACGAGGGCACCCTTAGGCAACTTCTCTACGGCTACGGCAGAGCGGGCTGGATAGGGCTTGCTGAAGAACTCGGCGTAAACCTCGTTCATAGCGGCAAAGTCGTCCATGCTGTTGAGGTAGACTGTGGTCTTTACGACGTGGCTGAGGTCGGTACCTGCCGCCTTGAGGATGTTCTGGGCATTGGTGAGGCTCTGACGGGTCTGCTCCTTGATGCCGCCTTCTACAAACTGACCTGTGGTGGGGTCGATGGGTATCTGTCCTGAGGCAAATACAAATCCGTTTACTTCGATGGCCTGGCTATAGGGTCCGATAGCGGCAGGCGCGTTGTCTGTGTGAATTGCGTTCATATTGATATGATTTTTTAGAAATTAATAATATAGATATTCTCTTGCTGGGGGCTGTCGTGTCGCTGCTGTTGCAGGGTGCGATGCTCTTTTTTAGACGATGTATAGATGAAACCCCTTGGCTTCGAGGGCACCCTTAATCTCCTTGACGTGGGAGGCGTCGCGGGTCTCCATGGTGAGGCGTAGCACGCATGAGTTGACTTTCTGTCGGTTGGCAGAGCGATCGTGGTGAACGCCTGTGATGTTGCCACCCAAGCTGGCGATGACGGAGCATACCTCTACGAGTTCGCCAGGCTTGTCGTCGAGCTCCATCTCGATGGTGCAGAGGCGTCCGCTCTTGGCGAGTCCACGGGTGATGACGCGATTGAGGATAGTCACATCGATGTTGCCGCCACTAACGATGCAGATGGTCTTCTTGCCCTTGATGGGCACCTTGTTGTACATCACTGCTGCCACACTGGCTGCTCCTGCACCCTCGGCTACCATCTTCTCGCTCTCGATGAGTTTGAGGATGGCTGCGCATATCTCGTCTTCGCTCACGGTGACAATCTCGTCAACGTACTTGGAGCAAGTCTCGAAGGTGAGCTTTCCTGGTTCCTTCACAGCGATGCCATCGGCCACGGTGGCTACGGAGGGGAGTTTCTCTTGCTTGTGGTCGTGAAGGCTTTGCACCATGCTGGCTGCGCCTTCAGCCTGTACACCATAGATCTTGACCTTGGGGTTGAGCGACTTGATGGCGAAGGCGATGCCTGAGATGAGTCCGCCACCGCCTACGGGGACAACGACGGCTTCGACGTCGGGCAGCTGGTCGAGGAGCTCGAGGCCTATGGTGCCTTGTCCGGCTATGACGTTCTCGTCGTCGAAGGGGTGGACGAAGGTATAGCCGTGTTGGTCGCGCAACTCGAGGGCTTTCTGATAGGCATCGTCGTAGACGCCTGGCACGAGGCATACCTCGGCTCCTAAGCGCTTGGTGGCTTCTACCTTAGAGATGGGGGCACCCTCGGGCAGGCAGATAAGGCTCTTCACGCCTATGGCTGTGGCGCCTAATGCAACGCCCTGTGCGTGGTTGCCTGCGGAGCAGGCTATCACTCCCTTCTGTTGTTCTTCGGGGGTGAGTTGCGATATCTTGTAGTAGGCTCCTCGCACCTTAAATGATCCTGTCATCTGTAGACACTCGGGTTTCAGATAGACGTCACTCTCTGGGTTGATTCGTGGGGTGTGAACCAGCTCAGTCTTTCTTATCACTTTGCTCAGCACGAAGCGAGCTTTGTAGAAATTGTCAAGCTGTAACATAATTATATTTAGTGTTTAGTGTTTACTTGGCAGGCTCTTGAGTTGCTTACGGGGGGCTTGCACTGGGGAGGGCGTGGCATCTTGCCCGCCCGTCATCATCCTGCTAAATATATTTTTACAATACCTTTTCTTGGTGTTTATGGGCGGGCAAAATGTCGCGCCCTCCTCAGTAAACACCAAACATAAACATTGCCTCCCCAGTACATTCCTGCGTGTGAGCTGCGGAGGCAGAACTCTACATCCCGAAGTGTGTGAGAGCTGCTGCCACACCGTCTTCCTCATTAGAGAGGGTGATGTAGTCGGCTTGCGCTCTTACTTCTGGGGCTGCGTTGGCCATGGCGACGCCCATGCCTGCCAGCTGCAGCATGCTGAGGTCGTTGTATCCATCGCCAAAGGCTATCATGTCGGCAGGGGTGAGGTTGACCTTCGCTAAGAGTCGCAGGAGCGACTGTGCCTTGTCGATGCCTTTTGGTACGAGTTCGAGGAAGAAGGGCGCTGAGCGAAACACGTCCATACCATAGGGGCTGAGTCGCTGGCTGAGGTCTTCTTCTGCCTGTATCATCTGTGCGGGGTCGCCTGTCATGAGCAGTTTGGTGGGGTTGGGCTCTATGTGTTGCAACAGGTTGTCAACGTGTCGGATGTCCATCTTGTTGATGCGTGACTCTTCCTTGACATAGGGGTCGTCGGGGGCTTCGGTGATAATCTCGTTGCCGGCATAGCCCAAGAGGGCGTGTTCTGAGAGTTTGGCGTACTCGTAGATGACGGGGATGGCGGGTTGTGGCAGATGTTGCGAGAAACATTCCTGCTGTGTGCTCCAGTCTACTATCTTACCTCCGTTGTACGACAGAATGTATCCGCCGTGTGTGTCGAGGTGTAGTTCTTGGGCGAGGGGAGCAATGCCATAGGTGGGACGTCCTGAGGCGAGTACGATGATGGCGCCCTTTTCTTGCGCTGCAAGTAGTGTTCTGAGGGTCAGGGGCGTTATCTCCTTGTCGTGGTTGGTGAGTGTCCCATCCAGGTCGAGCGCTATGATGCGGTAGGGCAAGTGTTGTTGTGTCATATCTTTTGCTTTATTTTTGTCTTTTGCAAAGATACTGCAAAAATCTGATTAAGCGAAAAGATTCAAATTTATTTTGTTTCTTAGCGTAAAGTTTTTATTCTGAGGTTTTCTTGCGGGGGAGGAGGAATTAATGTTTGCTGGCAGGCTCGTGAGTTGCTTACGGGGGGCACTGGGGATGGCGTGGCATCTTGCCCGCCCGTCATCAGCAGGAGAAAGCTATTTTTCTCCTCTCATTAAACATTACCCCTGCTCCGCCTCTCAGAGCAGGCGCGGCATCTTATCGTGCTCTATAGCAAGATTTTCGGCAGAATGTTTCTCTGTTTGCGATAAAATGGTTAATTTTGCAGAAATTTATGTCAGGAGAGAAAATTACAGCAGAATATTTAGAGCAAATCTTTCGTGAAAACTATTCACGATATTATTATTATGCGCTAAGTGTAGTCGATGAATCCGAGGTTGCCAAGGATATTATCGGAGAGGTGTTTCTTGCTGTATGGAAAAACAGGGTGAATATCGATGAACAGAAACTGAATAGCTATATATTCACCAGTATACGCAATAAATGTCTCAACGAAAGGAGTAAGAATCTAACTTTCGTGCAGGTGGAGGGCAGTAAGGTTCGCCTGTCGGCAGATACTGCCGAGGAATGGAAAGTCAAGGAGGAGCGCATCGTAGAGATGGAGAAGGTGATATCAACCATGAATCCCCGTACTCGTTATATTCTGGAACAGTTTTATTATCAGCACCGATCTTATAAGGATGTGGCTGAGGAACTGGGCATTAGCACTGAAGGCATCAAGAAGCAACTCGTGAAAGCGATGACATTGCTGAGAACGCACTTTAACATCAATAAACATAAAAAATAGTACCAATTTGAGCAATTAATGGTCTTTTATATGTAAGAACACTTTTGCTAATGGATGAACTAAAAGATATACAGGGAGACGATTTGGACCAGCTGCTGCCTACTGAGGAGGAGATGGACGACATCAGGAACGCTTTGCTGCGCTCCCATTTTCCTGTGCCCGATATTGATGCAGAATGGGAGAAGATAAGTTGCAAGATGAAGGACGATGAGTGCTCGCTTGCTGATGATGCCTTGAAGGATAACGATGACAATGATGATGCGCAGAACGATGACGACAGCCAGGAGGCTTCGGCGGCATCGCGACGCCCCCTATATTATATAATGTGTGCAGTGGCTGCAGTGGCAGCATGCTGGATTTGTGTCTTCTTGCTACAGACGCCAGCACCCGAACTGCCCGAATGTGTGGCGATGGTGTCGACTCCGCAGACCACTCATCGCGTGACGCTTACCGATGAGCGAGGCGAGGACAAAGGCGTGGTGGACGCCGACAGTATCTCCTTTGCCCAGAAGAAGCCTATGCAAGCGGCACGTGGCGAACAGCTCACGATGGCTACTCCGCGTGGCAAGGACTGCCACTTCGTCTTGCCCGACGGTACCAAGGTGTGGCTCAACGCTGAGAGTAGGCTCGACTTCCCTTCTTGTTTTGGAAACAGTAAACGCGTGGTGAGGCTACAGGGTGAGGCTTACTTTGAGGTGACGAAAGACAAGAACCATCCCTTCGTGGTGGAGAATGATTATTTTACTACTACCGTGCTGGGAACGGTGTTCAACGTGAGAGCTTATGACAAGAAGGATGCCAACGTGGTGCTGATAAGCGGAAGTGTGGCTGTGAGCACTGGATTCTTGTCGGAGGTGAAGTACATCAAACCAGGAGAAATGGCCATCTGTCATGGACGCAACCAGTGGGATATTAGGCACGAGGAGACTTATCCCTACACGCAGCGTAAGGAGGGGCTCTTCTACTTCGATCATGTGTCGCTGCATAAGATCATGGCAGAGATAGGTCGATGGTATAATAAGACGGTGGTGTTTGAGAACACCGACATCATGGGCATGGAACTGCACTTCGTGGCAGAGCGTAAGCAGTCGTTGGCTGAGGTGGTGGAAAACCTCAACCAGATGGATGGGCTTAACATCGTAGTGGGAAAGAATGAGGTAATTGTGAAATAAGAATCAAGCGATTGTGAAATAAAGTTGTTGTAAGATAATCGCATAAAAACAACATATTTTGTTACGAAAATAGCTCTTTTCTAACTTTTTTGATAAAAAATTAATATTTTTACTACCATTTTTAAGTTTTAGCTGTCTTAATGGTATAAGAGTGAAAATAATTAATGTTAAATCAAAAGTATGGTCATGAAAAGAGAGACTTCCTTTATTGTCCATTGGTGTATGTTCGTATGGCTACTGGTTTTGCCATTAGGAGCGTATGCGCAGGGCAACAAAGTATCTTTGAAGTGCAGTAACACGCCGCTCACTACGGCTTTGCTCGAAGTGGAGAAGCAGTCGGGTTACTACAAAATCAACTACAATTCGGGTGAATTGTCGCCTTATAAAATTTCTGCGACAATCCAAAACCTTACTCCGCCTGCAGCGGTCAACCGCCTGTTGGCTGGGTTGCCCTTCTCGGCAACTACCAACGGAAAGTTTATTCAGATTAATCGTGCTTCGTCTGAAAAGGGCAAGGCGCATGGCAATGGACGCACCATTAGGGGCAAGCTGTTTGACTCGCACGGCGAGCCACTCATCGGTGCCAGCGTGAAAGAGGTGGGCACGAAGAATGTGGCTGTGACCGACATCGACGGACAGTTTGAACTGCACAATGTGGCAGAGGGTGCGGTGCTCGAATACTCTTATATCGGTATGAAGACTTATAGACGCAAAGCGTCGGATAAGGCTACTAACATCATTCTCGAAGACGACAACAACACGCTCAGCGACGTGGTGGTGACAGGTATGCAGACCATGGACAAGCGACTGTTTACAGGTGCTTCGACCAAGATCAGCGCTGCTGATGCCAAGCTTGACGGTGTGGCAGACATCAGCCGTTCGCTCGAAGGACGTGCGGCAGGTGTGTCGGTGCAGAACGTGAGTGGTACGTTTGGTACGGCACCAAAGATTCGTGTGCGTGGTGCTACGTCAATCTTTGGTTCCTCTAAGCCTCTGTGGGTGGTGGACGGAGTAATCATGGAAGACGTGACTGAGGTGGATGCCGACAACCTGTCTTCGGGTGATGCCGAAACTCTGATATCGAATGCCATAGCAGGACTCAATGCCGACGACATCGAGAGCTTCCAGGTGCTCAAAGATGGTTCGGCAACCTCTATTTATGGTGCTAAGGCCATGGCGGGCGTTATCGTCGTGACCACCAAGAAAGGACGCTCTGGCACCAACCGCATCAGTTACACGGGCGAGTTTACAATGCGCCTAAAGCCATCTTATAGACAGTTTAACATCATGAACTCGCAAGAGCAGATGGACGTGTACCGTGAACTGGAGAAGAGTGGTTATCTCAACATGAGCGATACATACCGTGCCTCTAACAGCGGTGTGTATGGCAAGATGTATCATTTGCTCAACGATGTAGATCCCGTGACAGGTAAGTTTGCACTGGAGAATACGCCTGAGGCACGTGCCAGCTATCTGCAGCAGGCTGAATACAGAAACACCGACTGGTTTGACGTGCTCTTCAACAATAGTATCTCGCAGAATCATGCCATCAGCATGTCGAGCGGTACCGACAAGGCGCAATACTACACCTCGTTGAGCGTGATGAGCGACCCAGGATGGACCAAGCAGAGCAAGGTGAACCGCTACACTGCCAACCTCAACTCGCTTTACAACATCACCAAGACGCTGAAGCTCAACCTCATTGCCAATGCCAGCTACCGCAAGCAGCGGGCGCCAGGAACGCTCTCCTCTAATGCCGACCCTGTGAGCGGAGAGGTGAAGCGCGACTTCGACATCAACCCTTATTCTTATGCCATCAATACCTCGCGCACACTCGATGCGCACGACTTCTACGTGCGCAACTATGCTCCCTTTAACATTCTACATGAGCTTGACAATAACTACATGGACCTGAAGGTGACCGACATCCGATTCCAGGGTGAATTTAAGTGGAAGCCTTTCAGCAAGGGCGAGTTCTCGCTGCTCGGTGCTTACAAGACATCGAGCACCGTTCAGCAGCACAAGATTACCGACTACTCTAACCAAGCATGGGCCTTCCGTGCGATGGATGATGCCACCATGCGACAGGCCAACCCATGGCTATATACTGACCCCAACAACCCTAACTCGCTGCCTGTGTCGGTGCTCCCTACGGGTGGTTTCTTTCGCGAGACGAAGTACTCGATGGAGAGCTACGATATGCGTGTTTCCTTCAGTTACAACAATGTGTTCAAAGATAAACACATCGTGAACTACTATGGAGGTATGGAGCTCAACGCCGTAGACCGTGAACGCACTTGGTTTAATGGTGTGGGCATGCAGTATGGCTATGGCATGTTGGGAAGCCCAAGCTATTTGTTCTTTAAGCAAGGACAGGAGGAGAACGCTGCTTACTACACGGTAAACAACACCAAGACGCGCGACGTGTCATTCTTCAGCACCGCCACCTATTCTTACGATGGTCGCTACACGCTCAACGGAACCATTCGTTACGAAGGCTCCAACAAGTTGGGGCGCAGTAGAAAGGCACGCTGGTTGCCTACATGGAACGTGTCGGCAGCATGGAATGCACACGAGGAAAAGTTCTGGCAGAAAATACGCCCCATCGTGTCGAACCTGACCCTCAAGGCCAGTTACTCGCTTACTGCCGACAGAGGTCCTTCGTCGGTAAGTAACTCACTGGCCATCATACAGGCGTTTAATGCCTGGAGACCTTTTGCCGATGTCAGCGAGACGGGAGCACAGGTGGTCTTCGACGAAAACCGTGACCTGACCTACGAGAAGAAGCACGAGTTTAACATCGGAGTGGAGACAGGATTTCTGAACAATCGCATCAACCTCTCTGTAGATTGGTATAAGCGTAACAACTACGACCTGATAGGTGTCTTCTACGGCAAGGGACTGGGAACGTCGATCACCAACTACCCCAATGTGGCATCGATGAGAAGCCATGGTGTGGAGGTGTCGCTATCTACCGTGAACATCAAGCTCAAAGACTTCAGTTGGAACACCGACTTCGTGTTCTCGGATGCACGTAACAAAGTTACCGACCTGAAGTCTAACCTCTCTGTCATCTCGATGGTGACAGGCAGCGGTTTTGCTCTCGAAGGCTACCCTGTGCGCTCGCTCTTCTCTTTCGACTTCCGTGGACTCAACGAGAGTGGTTATCCCACCTTTATCAATGAGGACGGAGAGCTCACCACCAGCAACATCAACTTCCAAGAGCAAGTCAAGAAAGGACACCTCGTATACGAAGGACCTACTGACCCACCGATCAACGGAAGCTTGAGCAATACCTTCAGATACAAAAACCTGGCGCTCAGCGTCTTTATGACCTATTCGTTTGGCAACGTGGTGAGACTCGACCCTGTCTTCCACAGCCAGTATAGCGACCTCGACGCTATGCCACAAGAGTTTATCAACAGATGGACAAAGGCTGGTGATGAGAAGTACACCAACGTGCCTGTTATCGCTGATAGACGTGCCAACCAGCAGGATCCTTATCTCAGCAAGGCATACAATGCCTACAACTACTCTACCGAGCGATGTGCCAAGGGCGACTTCATACGCATGAAGGAAATCAGTCTCGACTATCAGTTCCCACTCAAGTGGATAGGCAAATGGGGACTCACCAACCTCGCACTGAAGTTGCAAGCCACCAACCTCTTCTTGCTGTATAGCGATAGTAAGCTGAACGGACAAGATCCTGAGTTTATGAATACGGGTGGTGTGGCTACGCCAATGCCTCGACAGTTTACGCTGACCCTACGCATGGGATTATAAACGAATAAACGAACACAAAAACAACAAAGCAAAAATGAAGAAGATATTGATAAGCATATTGACGGTGACGCTGTTCGCATCGTGTGACAGCTATCTCGATACAGTGCCCGACAATCGCATGGATATCGACAACGCCGACAAGATAAGCAAGATGTTGGTGTCGGCCTATTCGGTGAATAGTCCCGTGATGATAGCCGAACTATCATCGGACAATGTGCGAGACAACGGAGCGCAATATGATATATATGGGCAGAACACGAAGGACGCTTATCTGTGGAATGACCAAACCACAGAGGAGTCGGATGCGGTGAAAAACCTATGGCAGGGCCACTACTCGGCCATCACGTCTGCCAACCAAGCTCTCGAAGCCATCGAGAAACAGGGAAACCCCAAGTCGCTCAATCCGCAACGAGGAGAGGCATTGCTCTGCAGAGCCTATGCACATTTCTGCTTGGCCAACATCTTTTGCCAGGCATATAGTCCGGCTACTGCCGAACAGCAGTTGGGAGTGCCATACATGCGACGCACCATGAACGAGATCAATCCCAACGACCAGCGAGGTACGCTGGCTCAGACGTATGCTTGCATAGAGCAAGACATTAAGGAGGGACTGCCACTCATCGACGACCAGGCATACACTGTGCCGAAGTATCATTTCAATAAGAAAGCTGCTTATGCCTTTGCTGCAAGATTCTATCTCTATGCGCAGCAATGGAAGAAGACTATCCAGTATGCTAACCTTGTACTCGGCGACGAACCTGCGTCAAAGCTAAGGCCTTGGAAGCAGTTCTCTCAACTCGATACCGACTGGGATGCTCGTACCAATGCCTATATCTCTGCCAAGGAGGAATGTAACCTCATGCTACAGACTGCCATCTCTTCATGGCCTTATATCTGCGGACCTTACAACATCGGACGTAGATATGGATGCGCACAGAGCGTCATCACCAAGGAGATTTTGCCTGGACCATGGGGCTCGTATGCACAGCTATATATGGGCAACGGCATCTGGGGATATGAACAGAAGTATGTGCTGCCTAAATTTAATGGCTATTTCGAATATTACGACAAGACATCGGGCATCGGCTTTCTGCACTTGGTCAATGTGGCTTTCTCTACCGACGAGCTGCTCGTAGACAGAGCCGAGGCTTATGTCATGGACAATCAGCCCGACAAGGCTGCAGCAGACCTCTGCTGCATCATGAATGCTCTCGCTGGCGTGGATGGAACGCGCGAAAAAATCGTGGCTTACTACAATGCTTGCACCTATATGCGAGTGCCACTGAGAAGCGAAGACGACCGTACCATCAAGAAGAAGTTGAATCCAAGAGGATTTTCTCTGCCTGATTACGATGATGCCGAACCGCTCATACAGTGTGCCTTGCACATGCGCCGTGTGCTATCTGTGCATGAGGGATTGAGATGGTACGACGTGAAACGATGGGGTATAGAGATCGGACACGTGAGATCGGGCAACACAGAAGACGTGCTCAAGGTGGACGACCCTCGGAGAGCCATACAGCTGCCCCAAGAGGTGATAGCTGCAGGACTCGAGGCTAACCCAAGAAACTAATGATAGCGAAGGTGTATCATAATGAATCATACTAAGATATATAAATGATGAAAACATTGAATACAATATATAGACGAGTACTGACAGGAGGCTTCTCTCTCTTACTCCTGTCGGCTACTCAGATCTGCTTCTCTTCGTGCAGCGAAGACGATCTGTCGAGTAACAGTATCTTTGCTGATGACGTGAAGGCGCCTGAGAGGGATGGATTTGAAACATGGCTCTATCTCAACTATACGCAGCCTTACAACATACAGTTTAATTATAAATATGTAGACCGAGAGTCTGACAATACCTACAACCTGGTTCCTGCTGATAAGGACAAGGCTGTGGCAATGGCTAAGCTGGTGAAGTATCTATGGGTAGATAGTTATGTGGAACTCATGAATGACGACGGGAAATTCTTCAGAACCTATTGCCCTAAAATCATACAGTTGATAGGGTCGAAGGCATACAATGAGCAAGGCTCTGTGGTGCTTGGTACGGCAGAAGGTGGTATGAAGATTACGTTCTATAATGTCAACGGACTCGACCCCGAAAATCTGTCCATCGACTTCCTCAACGAGTGGTTCTTCGGAACGATGCATCACGAGTTTGCACACATCTTGCATCAAACCAAAAACTACTCCACTGATTTCAAGCAGATATCGACCGATTATCAAGGACCATCATGGATCAACCTTGATACCAAGGAGGCTCATCAGCGAGGATATGTCACTGCCTACGCCAGCAATACTCCAGACGAGGATTTCGTGGAGCTCATAGCCAACTATGTGACTCATGATGCGGCTTGGTGGAACAGCGTGCTGGCTGATGCCGGCGATGCGGGTAAAGCCAAAATCAATCGCAAGTTTAAGATCGTGAGAGACTATCTCGCTGAATCGTGGGCTATAGATATTGACAGGTTGCGCGAAATCGTGCAGAGGCGTTCTGCCAACTTGTCGAGTGTAGACGTTAGTAATGATTTTTAGTTATGAAGAAGTATTTGTTTTTGATATTGACCATCTGCATGACGCTCTGTTCGTGCCAACAGAAGGAAGAGCTCGTCTTCGGACAGAAGCCTGCAGAGCGAATGGACGAAGAGATGGCACGCGTGAAGGAGGTGTTGGCACAGCCTCGCAACGGATGGCTCATGGAGTATTACCCTTCGGCCGACAGAACGTATGGAGGGTTTAACGTATTGGTGAAATTTGCACAGGATGGAAAGGTAACCTTTGCCAGCGAGAAGACGGGAGCTGACGTGACTGCCACCAGCGAGTATGAACTCACACAGAGTGCAGGATGTGTCATCTCATTCAATACGTACAACCAGGTGTTTCATGCCTTTTCTACGCCCGAGGAAGCCAACGGAGGAGGTAAGGGCGAAGGCTTTGGAGGAGACTTCGAATTTGTGGTGCTCAAGGCTACGGCTGACGAGGTGGTGCTCAAAGGACGCAAGACAGGCTCTAAGGCTCGTCTCATACCGCTGACACCTGCCATCACATGGCAAGAGTATCTCACTGCCATCAAGGAGCAGATAGCTTTTGTAAACAACTATTATCGCTTGCAGTATCATCTCAACGGGAAGGTCTATGAAGCACGCATGACAGGAAAACACATGGCGGTGTACGACTTTGACACTGATGGCGCATGGCAAGTGACTCAGAATACACCTTTTATCATTACTATGACGGGAGTCAAGTTCTACGAACCACTCACCATGGACGGAGTGTCTATCGAAGGACTCGTCTTCGATCCGCTCAAGGGGGATGAGGGCGCATGGGTGGCATCCAATAATGTTGATGCGCAGTTCTATCCATCTTATCCTTCTGTCAACGAACTCATCATCACTTCAAGATGGTATTTTGCATGTGCCGACATGAGCGAGAAGGCAAGAGTACTCTGGACGCCTGCTGAGCAGGCAATGGCTGCTGTGGGCGACAAACTGTTGTATTGTAATACGGAGTGGGTAACCGACTTCTTGAGCAACGACTTGGCTTTCTCGTTCAGATGCACAAAGCATGGTTCGGGTTATCTCTGTCTTTCTTACGAACTGATAGGCGACGACCAGATATCGCTCATCTTTTCGAAACAGGGAAGTTCGGAGGGAAGTGAGCACTACAAAAACTTTAAGTTCAACTACATTATCACGATGCTCGGCAATGTAGAGAAACGTACTTTCACCATCACACCCGATGATCACAAAAATCCCAAGCGGCTGAAGTTTGTCGACAACAACGACCCTGACATGTGGTTTGTCTTGCATCGAGAACCAGTGTATTATCCATTTAGTAACTGAACCCAAAAGAAAAATATATAAAGCATAGAAAAGTTATGAAAGCAGTCAAACTTTTATCACATTTGTTGATGTTCGCTTTTTGCGCCATCATGTTATCTTCATGCAGCGACGATGATGACCCTGTAAGAGCAGGTGTGTCGCTCAGCAGCGAGGGAGCTGTATTGCCAGTAGAGGCAAGTGTTTCGCCAGCCTCGGTTAAGGTTAACGGAAAGGGTGGAACCCTTACCATCCCTCTGGTTTGCAGCACGACGAATGAAACGATTGAGGCTACTTATTCTGCCTCGTGTGAGGCAGATTGGTGTAACCCTGCCATTGATGGGGCTAACCTTGTGCTCAATATTGCCAAGACTCATCTTCGTGAAGGCAGAAGCACGACTGTCCTCGTGCAGGGACAGGCTGATGGAGCTGAGGTGCGCACACTGGCTGTGACAGTGCTACAGGGCAACATGGAGATTCCAGTTGTTGTGTTGACCGTCAATGGTGAGGCGCTCACACTGCCCGAGGGTGTAGAGTTGAATGCCAACATCTTGTCGTTGCCTATGACAGAACAAACGATCACGGTGCCTGTGACTGTAGAGAACGAGGATGAGGCAGAACTCGACTATAAACTCGTGACCACAGAAAAGACGACATGGCTTACTGCTACCTACGAGAATGGCAACATCGTGCTGAAGACTGCCAAGAATCTGTCGCCCAATGCGCGTAAGACTACGGTCACACTCAGCGTGGTACAGAAGAATGGGGAACAGCTTACAACCAATCCGCTTTCTCTCGAGGTGAGACAGGCTGGATTCAAAGGGTCGGTGAGCATGGTGCTGGTTGACGGAGGTACATTCAAGTTTGCTGGCGTCCCTGACAATGAGGAATATCCTAACTACTACTCTTATGCATTCGACTGCGAACTCGACGCATTCTATATGGCTACTACAGAGACCACAGAGAAACTCTATGCCGAGGTAATGGGAACCACAGTGTCCAAGGGCGATGATTATCCTTGCGAGCGTGTGAACTGGGCTAAGGCTGTGGAGTTCTGTAACAAGTTGAGTGAGCACGACGGACTCACCCCCGTTTACAAGCAGACAGGTACCCTGATGATAGAAGACCCATGGGGCTGGTCGCCAGCACAGCAATATCCACTCTACGAGGCAGACATGACTGCCAATGGTTATCGTCTGCCTACTTCTGCAGAGTGGGAGTATGCTGCCAAGGGTGGCAAGCAGGGCGTGTCATCGCTCACCCTTTATCCTGGTGGTGATAACATCGATGAACTGGGCTGGACAAGAGACAACTCCAACAGAGCGATACACACCGTGGCTGGCAAAAAGCCTAATGCTTTAGGCTTATACGACATGGCGGGTAATGTGGCTGAATGGTGCTACGACTGGGAGACGAAGAAAGAACAGTATCCCACCTCGCTCACCAAGAACCCTGTGGGTCCAGCTTATGCACAGGGCTTCGATGAGAAAATCTATCGTGGCGGCTACTATGGCAGCATGGTTAGCGACTGTAAGACCTATTACATCAAGACTGGTAGCTACGGCGAACCTATGATGGGTGTAGGCTTCCGTGTGGTTCGTAATGCTCAGTGATAAGTAAACAAAAAACAACAAAAATAAAAATATAGATATGAAGTATTTAAATCGTTTCTTCGTGTCGCTCGCCATGTTGGGGGTGATGTTTTTCTCTGCATCGTGCAGCAGCGATAGTGATGTGGATAGTTATGCCAATCTCAACTTGAAGGCTCAGTTCTCCTCAGAGCCCAGTGGCATCAGTAGTTTCGACGAGGAGGCTCGTGTTTTGGTAGTTAATGAGGGCGGCGTTACGACAAGTGCCATTACCCTCAGCGATGTGCAGGGCATTGACGTTAGCAAACTCACCTTTAAGACTTCGGTGCCTGCCGATGACCATGTGTGGTGTCTTGCTAACTGCAGCAAGAACCGCCTCTCACTCTCTGTGGCTAAGAATGCTACTGAGACTCCGCGACAGACCTTGGTGGATATTACGGCATGGGATGGTGACAGATTGGTAAACACCTTCACCATGATGGTGCTGCAGACTCCTAAGAAGGTAGAGGTGGTGAAGCAAGTGCCTACCATCAAGGCTTTCTTGATTCCTAATCAGGTGTCTTCTACTATCGATATGGAGGCTGGCGTCATCACTGTGGCAATGCCTTATGGTACTGATGCGTCGGCACTGAAGCCTACTATCGTGCTTTCGGCTGGTGCCACTGTGGAGCCTAACAGCGAGGTGGTGCAAGACTTCAAAAACAATGTCGTGAAGTATACGGTTACGGGTCCTGATGGCGGAATAAACGTTTATTACGTGGTAGTAACAGTGAAGGAACCTTCTACTGGAGGTGGTGGCACTGGTGGTGGCACTACCGAGGAAGTGGATGGATTCCGTACATTTGACATGGTGGATGTTCCTGCTGGCTCGTTCATTATCGGAGAGGATCTGGGTACAGGCTATAAGAAGGAGAATGCACACAAGGTGAATATCTCTGCCTTTAAGATGGGTAAGTATCTCGTTACGCAGCGTGAATACAAGCAAATCATGGGTTATAATCCAGCTCTGGAATACACCAGCAACGACCTTTATCCTGTGAACAACGTGACATGGTTTGAGGCTTGTATGTACTGTAACAAGTTGAGTGAGCTGGAGGGACTGACACCAGTCTATACCTTCACTGGTACTACTTATCAGGGCAAGGAGTTGCTCGATGCTACAGGCATTACCATCAACCGCAATGCCAATGGTTATCGCTTGCCTACTTCGGCAGAATGGGAATATGCTGCCAAGGGCGGTCCTAACCAAGATCCATATACTTATCCTGGAAGCAACGACTGCGATGAGGTGTGCTGGTATGCCGAAACTTCTAAGATCAACAATGTGCCTGCGCTTCACCTCGTAGGTCAGAAGAAGCCTAACAGCTTGGGACTTTACGACATGGTGGGTAACCTCTATGTTTACACCACAGAGTGGTATAGCACGTACAAGTATCTTACTGATGCCGAGGAAACCGACCCATGGGGCTTGCCTGAGCCTCGTGATGAGAATAAGTATGTCATCGTTCGTGGTAGCGACTATCGCAAGCCTTACAAGGTGTCTATCATTGATAGCAATATGCTGACAGCATTCATGAAGACCGATACCGATGAGTATGGTGGTAGACTTTGGTTGAAGACCATTGGTTTCCGTGTCATCTTGCCAAGAAAGTAATCTCTCTCTTTCTTAAAGAATATCTATTATCCTTCGAGGACGTGTCATGTAGTTTGGCACGTCCTCGTTTGCTTTCTATGAATTTCATGTTATTCTTATCCTTCATGCGTTTTTTTACTTTTAATGCAAATGGATAGTATATATGAACTGCGAATATCTGTAGTTGCATTGTCGCAAGTTGATAGAGCGATTTAATAGTCTGCGAGGAGGAATAAGAGAAAAATACTTGGTTTTTATCATTAAAAATCGTCAATATGATAGTCATTTGCCAATATTTTTGTAATTTTGCACCGCAAACAATAAACAAACAATAAAAGAATGGCTAATTTGAGATTTGAGGTTGTAGCCGAGGCCTTCAAGAAAAGACCTGTAGAGGTGGAAACTCCTAAGACAAGACCTTCGGAGTATTTCGCAAAGTATGTATTCAACCGTCAGAAGATGTATAAGTATCTTCCGTCTGATGTCTACGAGAAACTCATCGACGTGATAGATAATGGTACTCGTCTGGACCGTTCCATCGCCGACGCTGTGGCTGCCGGCATGAAACTGTGGGCAGAAGAAAACGGCGTGACTCATTATACACACTGGTTTCAGCCCCTCACTGAGGGTACTGCAGAGAAGCACGATGCTTTTGTGGAGCATGATGGTAAGGGCGGTATGATAGAAGAGTTCTCCGGCAAACTGCTCGTACAGCAGGAACCGGATGCCAGCTCGTTCCCTAATGGCGGTATTCGCAACACCTTCGAGGCTCGAGGCTATTCGGCTTGGGATCCTACTTCGCCTGTCTTCATCATCGACGACACGCTGTGTATTCCTACTATCTTTATCTCTTACACGGGTGAGGCTTTGGACTACAAGGCTCCGCTGTTGCGCTCGCTCCATACGCTGAGTGAGGCTGCTACTGATGTGTGCCATTACTTCTATCCACAGGTCAAGAAGGTGCAGACCAACCTGGGTTGGGAGCAGGAATACTTCCTTGTAGACGAGAGTCTTTATTCGGCTCGCCCCGACTTGATGCTTACTGGTAGAACGCTCATGGGACACGACTCTGCTAAGAACCAGCAGATGGACGACCATTACTTCGGTACGATTCCTGAGCGCGTACAGGCTTTCATGAAAGACTTGGAAATTCAGGCGCTCGAATTGGGTATTCCTTGCAAGACACGCCACAACGAGGTGGCACCCAACCAGTTTGAGTTGGCTCCTATCTATGAGGAGTGCAATCTGGCTGTCGACCACAATATGCTCCTCATGAGTCTGATGAAGCGCGTGGCTCATAAGCACAGTTTCCGTGTGTTGCTGCATGAGAAGCCTTTTGCTGGTGTCAATGGTTCGGGTAAGCACAACAACTGGAGTCTTTGCACTGATACAGGTGTGCTGCTCCATGCTGCAGGCAAGACACCTGAAGACAACCTTCGCTTCGTGGTGTTTATCGTAGAAACCTTGATGGGTGTGTATAAGCATAATGGTTTGCTCAAGGCTTCCATCATGAGCGCTACCAATGCGCATCGCTTAGGTGCTAATGAGGCACCTCCTGCCATCATCTCTTCTTTCTTGGGTAAGCAGCTTACCGATCTGCTCGACCATATCGAGAAAGCTGACAAGGATGAACTTTTTGCCCTGGCAGGCAAGAAGGGTGTGGAGCTTGATATTCCTGAGATTCCTGAGTTGATGATCGACAACACCGACCGCAACCGCACCTCTCCATTCGCCTTCACGGGTAATCGTTTCGAGTTCCGTGCTGTGGGAAGCGAGGCCAACTGTGCTTCGTCGCTCATCGTGCTGAATGCTGCTGTTGCTGAGGCTTTGCAGGACTTCAAGTGCAGAGTCGATGCTCTCATCGCTAAGGGCGAGGATAAGACCTCTGCTATTATTGATGTAGTGCGCGACGATATCAAGACTTGTAAGCCCATCCGTTTTGATGGCAATGGCTATAGCGACGAGTGGAAAGAAGAAGCACAGAAGCGTGGCTTAGACTGCGAGGCCTCTTGTCCTGTTGTTTTCGACCGCTATCTGGATAAAGACAGCATTGATATGTTTGCCAAGACCAATGTGATGAGCGAAAGCGAGTTGAAGGCACGCAACGAGGTGAAATGGGAAATCTACACCAAGAAGATTCAGATTGAGGCACGTGTCATGGGCGACTTGACGATGAATCACATCATACCTGTAGCCACTCACTATCAGAGCCGTCTGGCCAAGAATGTGGAAGGCATGATTAATATCTTTGGTAGAGAGGAAGGCGAGAAGCTCACTGCCCGCAACGTGAAGATTATCCGCGAGATCGCTGAGCGCACACAGGTTATCGAGACAGGTGTTGAGGCGCTGGTTAATGCTCGTAAGGTAGCCAACAAGATAGAGAGCGAGCGCGAGAAAGCCGTGGCTTACCACGACACTGTGGCGCCCAAGATGGAGGAGATACGTTATCAGATTGATAAGCTCGAACTTCTTGTGGCCGACGAACTTTGGACATTGCCTAAGTATCGTGAACTTTTGTTCATCAGATAATCGGTTGGCTATATAATATAATAAGGTATGGTTCGCATCTCGGATGCGGACCATATTTTTTGCACGAAATACCCATTAAAAATGAAAGTACTTTCAAGTGCCAATGAAAGTACTTTCGTTGGCTGTTGAAAGTACTTTCGATGACCATCGCAAGTATGTTCATTTTTTTAGGAGTGTTTTCTTTGTGTGGTTTAACGATTTTAGTTGACCACTTTACGCTTTATTGATAATACGAGTTGACTCAGTTGTTATTTATTTATCCCGAACTGGGATAACAGATGTTAATTATCGGAGTCTAAAACACAACTTTCCTCATTATCGTTCTATATTCACGGAATTTTTTAATATATTTGCAACGAAATTAAAAGAATTTACTTTATATGGAAAATCTAAATCGAATAAAGGTTGTGCTTGTTGAAAAGCAAAAGACAGGTAAATGGCTGGCTGAACAATTGGGAAAATCAAATTGTACAGTTAGCAAATGGTGTAGTAACACTAACCAGCCAGATATAAGAACTTTTCATGAAATAGCCAATGTGCTCAATGTTGATGTAAAAGACCTTCTTGTGGGTAACATAACAAAATAGTAAGTGTAATGAAATCATTTGCAGATTATAAAAATGATGCTCCTAATCAAATTACAATGGCTAACGGGGCATTCTATCCAGACATATTGGTTCAAGCATGTGAATTATATAAACCTGTGCTTGTATATTTTGGGCAATTGCTTAGAATTTCTCCTTCTTCAGAGCATTTGCTTAAAGAGATCACTAAACTGACTCAGACATGGATGAGGATTCAACTTCTTAGGGTATTCCGAAAGTATGTTTCCCCAGACACTTCTGTTGAAATGCTGAAATCCAAGAATAAGATTCCAATGGTGTGTAAAACTTTTGGAATGGATTTTCGTGCAATCAGTCTTGTGCAAAAGAAGTTCAATGAACGTCCTTTGCCAGATGAGGCTCTGTGTGCTATTTTATGGGAGTATAAGGACAGAGGACAAAAAGGGTATTCACTTACGGAGAGTTTCTTTGATATTTTCCAGTCTAAGTTTCCCAACTATTCAATTGAAGGCCCCAAAAGAGCAGGAGCGGATGTTCATCTGTCTAATATTTTTACTGATTATCCTAATCCCTCACGACCTGTAGATTTTGTTATTAGAGATGAGCATAAGAATGTTCTTGCCATCGGTCTTGCTCGCTATGATAGCGATAGAGGTGGCGCACAAGAAGACGACAGAACCAGAGGATATAACAACTGTGCTAAGGAGATACTTTCTTATACTACAAAGAATAATCTTACGACCAAGGTGATATTTCTAAATGATGGTCCTGGACTTCTTTTGGGTTCTATGTGGGATGATTATTCTAAGTTAGAAGAGATGGACAACAGAATAATGGTATTAACCCTTAGGATGGTTAATGAGAGACTCACAAAGAAATGGTTAAATAAATAATTCTGCATTATGGCTGTTCGCGTAACTTCTAATATCTGTCCTGCATCGTCTGCACTTTCTTTAGTCCCCAAAAGCGAGATTGTCTTTCGTCCTGTCAATCAATATGACGGAACAGGAATAAAAAGATTATATCATGCAGACAATCTGGATGTACTTAATTATCTTATAAACGATAAGAAGGTTTGTGGGAATATTGATTTAGTATATATAGACCCTCCTTACAATACCGGGGGCGCATTTGAGACACGTGATTTTAAACTCGCATATGATGACAAATACACAACTGACGGGTATCTTCGTTTTATGCGGGTCAGGCTCAAACTATTACACACTCTTTTGTCAGAAAAGGGCTCAATATATGTCCACTTAGACAGTAATATGGTTTTCCATGTCAAAATCCTAATGGATGATATCTTCGGCGAGAAGAATTTCCGTGGTATGATAACAAGAAAGAAATGCAAGTCGAAGAATTTTACAAGAAAAACATATGGCAATATATCTGACTACATTTTGTTTTACAGCAAATCCGATTCTGCGAAATGGAATAGACCTTATGACCAATGGGATGACGAGAAAGTTCTAAAAGAATATCCTTTTATTGAGGAAGGAACAGGAAGACGTCATAAAAGAGTGCCATGTCATGCACCAGGTACACGCAATGGGGCAACAGGTGGGCCTTGGCGTGGAATGATGCCCCCAGAAGGGAAACACTGGCAATACACACCAGAGAAGCTTGATGAAATGGATGCAAAAGGAGAAATATATTGGTCATCTAATGGTAATCCACGAAGAAAAGTATATTTAGACCAAAGCAAGGGTGTTCCTGTTCAGGACATCTGGTTAGATTATCTTGATGTAAACAATCAAAATACATGCTTGACTGGATATCCAACAGAAAAAAATTTGGATATGCTAAAAAGGATTATTGAGACATCGTCCAATCCGGGCGATTTGGTATTAGATTGTTTCGCTGGATCTGGAACGACATTAGTTGCAGCAGAGGAACTTGGTAGGCAATGGATTGGTGTTGACATCGGAGAAGAAGCGATAAAGATTATCCAAGATAGATTTGTCAATGGTACTAAACCTATTGGTGATTATGTTTCACGGAGAAAGAAAAAAAATGATTTTGCCTCGCAATCTCTTTTTGATTTAGACTTTGATGATGAAAAGGATACATCCAATAGTCAAAAAACAGCCAGCAAGGTTCAATATCAGATGTTCGAGGAGATTTGACAATAACAATGAATGTGGTTGAACACCGCACAGTCAGTACTGGGTATGCTGTTGACAGATAATCTTATCTCAACACAGGATTGTACAACCCTGTTTAATGACCTCAATAAAATTTCGTCACTTCAGGAAAATGGTAAGGTTATGACCATTGATTATGGTCCGGATCTTGAACGTTGCTTTAGTATTTTGAAGCAAGATAATACGATTCTGCGTAAAGTTACCTACATGGATGATTACGAGAAGGTCGTTGCTAATGATGTTACTCGCGAATACTATTATCTGGATGGTGATGTCATTG
>ULTW01064708.1_pt1 | contig 39245 bp, 37 predicted proteins | sample 1957961 | NCBI WGS metagenome assembly ULTW01 (sample SAMEA4835744, study PRJEB28245) | human gut metagenome | biome: gut microbiome; material: fecal sample | place: Denmark | collected 2008 | reverse complement strand
TTAGAGCGTATAATACTGATAATCAACTAATAATAGATACCTTTATTAAATCTCTCAAGTATTTCAATTCCATAAAGGTACGATTAAAACCTTAATTGTATCATTTACTTCTTTCTGGCTCTCTATTTCAATTCCATAAAGGTACGATTAAAACTTTGTTAGGAGACGTTTCCGCTTCTCAAGTTGGTAGATTTCAATTCCATAAAGGTACGATTAAAACCTAATATTAGGTGAATAACTGCTGAAGTTTATTAATTTCAATTCCATAAAGGTACGATTAAAACTCAAAAAAGATTCTTCCGTTAAGTAAAATACGGAAATTTCAATTCCATAAAGGTACGATTAAAACGGTTTTAAGTTCAGCATAACGGGGCGCATAACCATATTTCAATTCCATAAAGGTACGATTAAAACAAGTTTTTTATCTTGACAGATAGAGTTACTGAATGATTTCAATTCCATAAAGGTACGATTAAAACTAAACTTGTTGAACTTTTTTAATTTTTTGTACTAATTTCAATTCCATAAAGGTACGATTAAAACCAAACGGAATGTTGCGCAGAACAGGAGGTAAGAGATTTCAATTCCATAAAGGTACGATTAAAACAAACCTTTGCATGGTAACTTTTACCCTATTATCTTATTTCAATTCCATAAAGGTACGATTAAAACTAAAGCACATTACGGCTTCGACGCAGTTCATGACGATATTTCAATTCCATAAAGGTACGATTAAAACCCTTGCTTTTCTGGATGAGGGTATTAAAACATGGAATTTCAATTCCATAAAGGTACGATTAAAACCCAAAAAGGCGTTGGAATCCTCGTTCACGTACCTATAATTTCAATTCCATAAAGGTACGATTAAAACTTATTTATGCACTTTCTCTTATTGCTGCTTTCTTATTTCAATTCCATAAAGGTACGATTAAAACCCGTTAAGTCTAAGGCATATACCCCCGAAGACTCTATAGGTTTGCGGGTGCAAAGATACAAAAAATCTTCAGAAAAATGTCGATGCCTAAAGATATTTTTTCTGCGGCCTTACGACAACCTGCCTATTTATGGAGGTTTCAATAAGTCAAAGAGCACTTTCGGAGGTTTTGCCGAACTCAAAACGACAAAATAGAACCACATCGACAACTCTTTATAAGAAATTATCGGTAGTCATTCTTTCTTTTCCAAGAATTTGCTTGTTCATATTATACCCCATTTTATTGGTGAAAACAATGACACTATCTTCAGATTCATCAATAATAGCTTTCATTTTCATTTGTAATTCACGGAGTTTGGCTTCAGATAATTCTCCCTCCAAAACTGAGTTCTGAATCCAACACAAATACTGGCGGCAAAGCTTCAACATTTTGCCAACTCGCTTCTCACCTACATCATAAACTATAATCACATACATGTCACCAATACATTTTAAAAGGTTTATATTCTTCTATTCCCAAAATATCTTTCAGTAGCTTATAGCATTCCAACTTTATAAGATGCTTATAGCATTCCAACTTTATAAGATGCTTATAGCTTACATTACGTCCTAAAGAACGATGACGGAATGTCTCATCATAACGCTCTTCCATGGCCTTTACAAAAATCTTCTTTCCCTTTTCGTTCAAAAGACATTTGTTGAGTTTTTTATCAAAATGACTGGTGCTTAAAGCATGCTTATTGAGTACCTTGAAGATGACTCTGTCCACGATAATAGGTTTGAAGATCTCGGATATATCCAGACATAACGAAAAACGTCTTTCTCCTGGAGTATGCAGAAAGCTTATCGTTGGATTGAGCTGAGTTTGATGAACAGCTCGGAGAGTTTCGGTATAGCACATCATATTACCAAAAGAGATGAGAGCATTAACCTCGTTCTCCGGCGGTTGCTTGGTTCTTGATCCCATGTTGAAATCATCGAGAATGATATCGAATGCAGCATAATAGGCTTGGCGAATATTTCCCTCAATTCCCATTATCTCATCCACAGCCTTGGCATCTGGCAAAGTCTTACTCAACCTTTTAATGGTATCGATAATATCCTGCAAGTCTTTTCCTCTACGATTATAATAGTTGAGGTTCATAACCATGTTCCAAGCTGCTCCCTGAATGAATTTTCGAGCTAATTCAACTCTCTTTTTCTTGTTTTGGTATGCCGATGTCTGTGCCAACAACGCCTTGCCAGAAAGAAGACTTTCCCTTGGCATGAAGCTTCCGGTATAGTTCTCATAATAGTCGAAGAAGTGGACTGGAATATCTTTCTGTCCCAGAAAATTGAACAAAGCACTATTTGTCCGCAGACTTCCAAAAGCATACAGTTCCGCAACATCCTCAATAGGAATAAATCGAGGTTGCTGCTTGATTTCTTCATTATCTTCATTCACGACAACTGGTGTAAACTTCAACGTATTGTCCCTTCTCTCCATAATGCCTGGATTGAACAGATAGAAACTTCTTTTCATTCTTCTTCCTCCAACTCGTTTATATAACAAAAATCGAAATAACTACAATTCTTACAGATGCCTTTCTTTATCCGTGGCGGACATTTTTCTTGTGATATTATTTTTGCAATGTCAGCAGATATAGATTGAATGTCTTCCCTGTCAACATCCGTCAATATCACTTCTTTTGTCTTTCGCAAAAGAGGATATTCCAAGAGGCCCTTCACGCCATCAATACCATGCTGCTCGAAAACATACATGTAATATTTTAGTTGCCATTCATGAGCTTTATCCACCTTATTAGATTTCTTTATCTCATGGATGACCTTGTTCCTGGCATCATAGTAATCAACTTTGACACCATCAATCTCCACTTCCTCATACTTTGATGTGCGTTGCGGATAACTGGATTCATGCACCAACTTTCCTTCATAGACCAAGTCGGACTCTTGTTCCATGTTGATGCCATTGGCAAACAGCCATAGTTTGCGATGGCAAAGCTGGTAATAGTTGAAATGAGTGCCGGTTACTATCATAAGAAATTGTCCTCTTCATTATCTGTTAGATCAATACCGATATCAAATGTATAAAAACCCTCACGTATAACATTTATAAAAATTGGTTCGTTAGACCCGATAGTAATTTTGCAATTAGAATCAATCCGATGTTCTTTCCGTCCTTTATCCAGTAAATACACTGGTAAACTGATGGAATAGGACAGTACAAACTCCGCATATTCGGAATAATTGTAAAAATGCATACACTTAGGCTTTATTACAAAAGCTGTTCCTTGTGGTCCTATATCTCGGCTTTTCCAAGTGTTGGAGTGAGTATCATCATCATTCCATTTTTCAACTGGATTTATTAGCCAATTATTGATAAACATTTGTTCCAATGCCTTTACGTTAGTTTGGGCTTTTATGCTGAAATTTGTTTCTTCTGCATACACCTTGTTTAGAATATTAACTAAATCTTGTGCTGAATATATACCACGTTTAAGTATGTCCATAGTAGCCAATAAAGCTTTACATGGAATCCATGACTTATCGCTTTGAGAATACGAGCCGTATGGAGCTGGGTAGAGAGTGTTGTCCTTGTATGGTATTAATATATACATTTCTCCAACAGAATTATCAAAGCGACATAATCTTCCTGCTCTCTGCATAAGTCTGTCTATTGGACATACTTCACTAATCATTAGTTCGGAACTAATATTTATACTGATTTCTCCTATTTGTGTAAGAATAGCTATTCCTTTAGCGGTACCATTGTTCCATGGCTTTCTTCCCAAATTATCAAGCAACATATTTTCCTTACGTTGTTTGTCTTTTTCTGTAAACCTACCATGATACAGGATAACAGGGATGTCTTTGCCGCTTTTCAATACAAGGTCTTTTACTTCCTTGTATACTTTTATGGCTTTATCCACTGTGTTAAGGTAGATAATAGCATTTCCTCTATCTACACAATATTCCAATAGATAGTTTATATCCTGTATATTGTCATACTCTATCTGTTTTTTTATATTGAAACATCTTTTATATCTATCGCTATCTTTGTCTTCCAATATACTCTCAATGTTGAATCCTGCTTTTCTATATAATTGCAAAGCTGATTCTGGCAAAGACGCACTCATTATCATAACCGGAACATTCCATTTGTGAAGCACTTTTAATAGGAAGAGTATATTGGCAAGGGTAAAATCATCATAGAAATCTGCTTCGTCTATAACTACACAAGAGTTGGCGAGATTGCTGCAAATCAGTTGATGGTTTTCTTGAGTAAAGGTCAAAGACATCAACAAGTGATCAATGGTACATACTGTAATTGGTGTTGCAAGAAGTTTAGCCATTTTTTGTTGAGCCAATGCTTCCGTCATATCCATTTCTCCATTTTGCACTTTCGAATACTTTGAGTACCAAGCACTGGAATGATACAAGCCTGTATCAGACAAGGTGGATGCTACGTTTACAGAGAGAGCATTTGCCGTAAATCGAGTTGGCATAGCTATTACAAGACGATCGGCTTTGTGAGCGGCTATCTGGCGAGAGGCCCATAATAGAGAAGCGTCTGTTTTTCCAGCTCCTGTTGGAGCGCGTACAAGTAGAATCTCATTATCCCAATTATCCTCTACAAGTTTTTGAATTCCCCGTTTGTCATCAAAGGGAAAATGATAATCAAAGAACGATAATTGGGGTACAAATTCTCCGTCTTCTTTTGCACTTGCTCTATGGTCAGCAAACCTAAGCAACCCTCTAATAGTGTCAAATTCTAATAATTTGTCACATACTAAAGTCAAATTCTCTTTTTCTGATATATCATTGGATGTCTTGCGAAATACATTCCAGAATTGCTTAAAAGAAGGATTGCTCATCCATTTGTCCTCAAAGCCAAGTCCTAATTTTCCATGATGCGCTGCTATAGCCGCCAATATGGAAATAGGCATATTGGTGGTAACAGCTTTATCTAATGAATAGAATTCATGTCGTAGACCGACATTTCTAAGATGGCATCCGGCTTCGTTACTTTTTTCAGAACTGTATTCTTTAAAAGAATTATCAGGATGTTTTTGTTTCCACAATTGATAATTATGGAAATCCTTCCTACATGCTTCTTGCCATTTTTTGCATGCTTTGCCATTATCATGCCATTTCGCAGAGACAGACAAACGCATTGCTAGATCTTTACCTGTCAACTTTTTGTATTTCTCGCAAGTGCCAATAAAAATCTGGCAAATATCGGACATTTCTGACATAACATCAGAACTATGCTGTTCTAATGTTATGCCTGAAGGTTTAGCCAATATATTGTTGCGTTTGTCTACTTCCATTTTATACTAATTTATGGTTATACATTGTTACTCAAACAAAGAAGGAGTATCGTCTATCTTCTTTTCTTGCTTCATTGTCTTGGTTGTCTTTGTTTCTTTTGTGTTTACATATACATCTTCAAAACTTCTCACCTTACTGTCGTCAGAATCGCATGTGTATAGTTCATTTGACTTCAAAAACTCGAGAGCCTCATTATAAGCTTTCAATACACTATTTTCTGTATGGTCATCACCAATAAAGTATTTAGCCCCTCTTTCATCCAATTCGTTCAGAATGTTCGCACGTTCTGTATCTTCTGCTTCAAAATAGCGAGAGGCTTTTCTGCTAAGTATATTATCAAATACGATTATCACTTGTTGTGGCTCGCCACATACAGCATTACGTGCCTGATTGGCATAATCATTCATCAGACGAGTTGCGTTAAGGTAAAGTTCTGCTCTACGCTTTCTTTCTGCCTCTGTTGCATGCTTATAATATACTGTAGCCACATTAAATGAATTCTCGTAGCGGTAGGCTTTAGATATGCTAAGAGATGTAATATCAAGAAAGAAATTCATACGCATAATATCTCCTTGACTAAATTCACGTGTTGCAATAGCTTGCTCGTTAGCATTTTCTCCTTCTGTGTTAACTCGTAATCGCATAAGAAGGTCTCGTCCTACTTCGCTTTCTTTCATCGCTACTGCTGGAGTTACTGACAACGGGGCTGTTCGTCTGCCAGAATAATCACCTTTGGAAGGATGCATAAATCCTCCCATGTCAGCTCTTAAATCTGATTCAATCTTATCCGTTATGCCGTCACCATTCGAAACAAATGTGTCTCCTTTTGCCTCGTCTGCATTATTCAGGCGATCCATAGCAGAAAACAATACATGGCGCTGCATCTGTCCGGAGATATAAACACGTCCATCTGGACGACGCTTAATGGATGAGGCGTTTCCCAATAATTTTTCGCCTCCATTAGCTATATGATCCTGGAAAGGAGCCAATAGCGATACTAAAATTCCTTTGATTTCCATAATTATTATTTATATATTACTATAATCTTCTGTCATTTCTTCATTCTCATTCTCTATAGATTGATAGTCACTTGAGGTTACTTTGTCAGTTTCCTCTATTTTAGACTTTAATCTTGAAAACGCAATGAGTAGATTCTTAGCCTGTTCTAATGGAAGTTCTCCACTTGCAGCCTTTTCCATAAACAAAGAGGCTTCTGTTGGTGCATCAAATCCAGAAAGTCGACCTGCTCTTGTTATAGTGTAAGCAATAAGAGCATCACCCGATTTGGCTGAAAATACAGAACTTTCCAGTTCTATTAATATCTTAGCCTTGGCTTTTATAAACTCATCCCAATTTGAAGAGCCTACCTCTTTTTGTGCTGAGCGATAAGCTACATAATTAAGCCATTTACCTAGTTCTTTGGCTGATGTTACAATTTCTTTATCTATCTTTTCCATATCACAAAAATAAGTATTTAATAATAATTCTATATCGTATGGATACTCTGTCCTAAAGGCGAGAAAATCCTTAAACGTAGGGCGATTGAACATCTGTAGGAAACGACTTGCAAACAAATCGAACTTTTGATATTCAAATGCATTATTTGTTGTTCTCTTGCCTTCCTTGTATAACACTATATAATATAGGCTATCAACAATTCTTCTCAATTTGCCTCTTTCTGCCAATCTTATTATGGAATGATTAAATGAGAACACACTAGCATCACCATATTTTATGGCGTAGAAATTACAATCCTTAAAACTTTCAAGAACCTTCTTAGCAAGTTCTGAAACATCTTTTTCTTTAGTCATCTCCCCAATAGCTCCAAGAAGTGCAATACTTCCTAAGGCACTACTATGTGGAGCATTAGGAAAGTTTCCATTGAAGATATTCGGTCTTTTTGGTATATATTTAAGGGTCTTTCCTTTTTCACAATTTACTCTACCTACCATCAACGAACTGTCTAACTTTTGAATACGAATCCGTTTAAAGAGTCTGATAAAATCACGTAAATCCGAGATGTCTAAGTCCGGAATAAGGCAAGTGTTGTCTATCGACAATTTCCCTGTCCCAGACTTATATTGTAAACAAGGTTTCAAAGCCGTTGTTGATGTTATTAAAGCTAAGCATTGATCGAATACTGTTGCAGAAGGTTTTCCACGACCTATATTCCCATTATCGGAAAAGGCGTTGAATTCTCCTGATGTAGGCACTTCAGATTGTGATATTTTATATGGTTTAAGCAAATCAATATTTTCTTCAGAACAAGTTTTACAAACGGCATTATACAAATTAGAGGCTTTCATCTCTGATGCTATTGTGTTTGGAGCTAAAAAGATGTATTTTTTCGCATCATTCTTTTCCTTAGTAAACCCATATTGTACTTTAGTTTGTCCACAATAATCATCTATCGGCTTAACACTAAAAGTATTAAGTCCTTTCTCTAATTCCTCTTTAATCTCTTTGAATGTGATTTCTTGCTCTGTCTGCAAACCATATTCTTCCATCAAGAGAGCTATAGCATACTTTAGATAAACATGTGTTGTCATTTCTCTACATCTTTGATTTTAATGTTGACCCATCCTTCACTATTACCCAAATAACATATATTGGATATCTTCGCCTCTGCCAAAAGTAATTCTGCAAAATTCACATCTAACATTAAAGGTATTTCCATCACAGCATCCAAGCAGATATACTCACGAGGTGTTGGCGATGTGTAAAAACATGGGATTTTACCGATATTGTTTTTAAACCATTCGTCTTTCTTTGACTCTGATTCTTTACTTGGTAAATCTTTCCAATTAGTAAATAGATTATATCTTTCTGCTACTAATGAAATATCTATATTTCTGCAACCATTCATGTGTTTATTTGAATCAGAACGTCTATACCCCTTGTTCCATAAGTCACTAAAATTAAATATACTTTTGAATTCTTTCAAGGAAATATTTCTTGAAATATCAAAGTAATCTATCAATAATGGCAAGTATGTTGACCCATGTATAAACTGTTCCTTTTTCAAATCAATCTTTTGCTTCTTACGAGCCTTAACCATATCTTTGAATATTTCAAGTCGCAATTTGTTATCAAAATGCCAACCTAACATATTCTCAAATAATCCACAAAGCATCTTCTTGCTCGGATATTTCATGGTCTTATAGAAAGAGCCAGGCAATTCGCTCACCATAGACAATGGTGCTAATGGTCTAATTGTCAAGACTGCTTGTTTTTGCAGTTCTGGTAGCTTTTTCAATATTGATAAGTCTATATTACTTTCCATTTTAATCTTTCATTTTTATAAATCCAAATCCCTGTGAACATTGTTCTCCGATACCTCCTTCATAAGCAATCTTCATCAACTCTAAAGGTGCTTTCATGCGGAAAGAGCAGAGATATCCACGTACTCTTGATTCGTATGGAGTATTGGCTTTTATCGTTATCAATTTTGACTTGACCTTATTATTTGTCAATTCGAATGAAAACTCCTTGTCATTCATATCAAATGGCTGACCATGAATGCTCTCATATCTCGCCATCAATCCCTTTAATACTCCTTCAGCGAACATAGGATTGTCAGGAGATAGATATTGAGTCTTGTTGTCTTCATGAAGCTTAACACAAATAGGAGACAGAGCTACGAAAGCCATTTCTTCAGATAATTGCGGCATAGGTATAGCCTCTACTCCGACAACATCAAAAGCTACTCGATATGTCTTGTTACCAATAGTAAAACTCTGATGAGTAAATATGCCTTTAATAAACTCCATAGTACTTTTTTCTGGCATAAAACTAATGTACCAAGTAGCTTTTTCGCCAATGATATTCAAGCACCCTGTTTCAGGCAAAGGTTTTACTTTCTCAAAGATGAAGGGTGAATAACAAAATAGCTTAAACCTCTTGGCTTCATGTAATAGATAACCGTTTTCATGAAGCCATGATGAATATTGCATATCGGCATTAGCTAATATGCGATAAATGACTGCAGACTGCTCATATTGATAATTAAAGGGCAGTAGGTCTCCATACTTTCTGTCAATTTTCAGAGTTATTTTAAACTTCATTTTTCGTTTTTATGTATAAAAATTAATTTAAAACATATATCTTGTTTCTATTATTGTTGTTTGCTGCATTTTTCTATAACCACCTCTATTCGTTTTTCCCTTCCCACCGTCTCGGGATACGCATAGTGACCATTGTCGATTTCTTGAGGATTAGGTTCTATGTGCTCAGTATACCAAGCTCGCTTATACTCGGTGGTGATGACTCCGTAATCTCTTGTAGCGATGATGGAGGCGGCGAGCGATATGCCATATTGTTCTTTAATGTCTATCATCTCATCCAATGTTATCAACTCTCGTTTCTTAGAACCTAATTCTTCAATTAATGCCTGCTTAGGGAGAAGGAAGAAACTGGCAAACATGTCACAACGTTTCTCTACAGTCTGCGGACTATCATCTGGTAATTTGAGGAGAAGATGGGCTAACTCATGGACTGCTGTGAAACGGAGTTTCTCTACACTGCTCTTGTCTGCTCTTAAATCAAGAATCATAAGAGGATGTTTCTTATCGGCCCAGGTGCTTAGTCCAAAAACATTTTCTGGGAGATTGGCCGCTAAAATCTTGATACCTTTTCTTTCGAAAAGTCGGAGAATGCTGGCGATAGGTCCATCACCGCAATGCCATTTTTCTCGGAGTAGGTTGGCAGCGAGCATGGCATCTTCTGTTGTTGATACAATTGTGCCTTTTATTGGATTGGTAAATCTGTTTTGAAATTCTGCTTCTTTCTCCTTAGTTATATATTGTTCTGCCCAAAATGAGATTTTTGCTTCCAAGGCTTCTAACTCGTCGTTGGATAGCTTTCCATTTGATCGGGTACGAAGCATAGGCATATCTATCTTGAGATAAGTACCTTCAAAATATTCTTCACTGATATTGAGGGCATTGGATATGGCTTTTAGGGCATCACTTTTGGGACGCATAATCCCTTTTTCGTAACAATAGATGCTTTGTTTTGTAATGGCTCCATGAGTTAGATCGGCGAGTTTATCCATACTGAATCCCATCATCAGTCGTGCTTCTCACAGTCTTGTGGAAAATGAGTTTTTAGTCATAATCATGGTTAATTATTTGTTTACAAAAATAGATAAAATTATCGAAAATGTCAATAAATAGAGTAAAGATTTAACATAAAAAAACAAATCCTCGGTTTTACTTTATTTATTATGGTGTAATAAACTAATAAACATTTAGTATGACACCATCAGTAAGATGTAACATTCATTTTTTTCTTGACGATGTATTTTGTGTTGTTTACCATTGGGTACGAAAAAACGCAGAGCTCATCCATTCGTAATGGAGAGCTCTGCGTTTAAGAATTTGTTATATAGTTTGAGATTTTCTTATAACAAAAGAGGGATGAAAAGGGATGCTTAGAAGTGGGGGCGTCCGCCTCCAGGAGGCGGTCCCATAGGTGGGCGTCCGTTGAAAGGGCGTCCGCTAAAGTCGGGTCTGCCTCCCTGTCGCATAGTTTCGCGAGCCTGCTTTCCTCCGATGATGTTGAGGCGATAGATGACGTGGAGCATGGCATAAGAGTTGATGCTGTTGTACTCGGTGTCGGTGCGCGACATGGCAGTAAGGGCACGGCTCAAGGTGCTCTGCTGGTGCAGTAAGTCGTAGAACTGGAGCATTACGGTGAGGGGCTTTCCACGGAGGAAGCCCTGTGAGAGCTGTAGATTCCACACCAGTTCGTTGGTGTTCATCGACTTGTCGCTGTATCCTCGTCGGCTGCTCTGGCTCAGGTCTGTGCTCAAACTCATGCCCCAGGGCATGGTGGCTGTGATGCTGGGACCATAAGAGAACTGCCAGGTGTCCAGGTTGCTGGCTGCTTGCAGCTCGTTGCGTGCATGGTTGTAGTTGAGTGTTCCGTTGAGGTTTACTTCGAGCCAACTGTTGCGGTAGCCCATGGATAGACGTTCGCCCACCTGAGTCTGCTTGGTGGTGTTCTTCTGCGAAGTGGCTCCATCGAGGCTGAGATATCCCACTGCGTTGGTGTAGGCGAGTGTGGTGAAGGTGTTGATGTTCCATACGCCAGCGCTGTCGATGGCGGTATTGAACATGAAAGCTCCTCGTGCATTCCAGTTGCCGTTGATGTTTTCGGGCTGTGTGGTTCTTGCTCCCGTGTTGTCATCGTAGGTCACCTTATCGCTGATGCTGTTGCGCGTCATAGAGAAGTTGACGAATGTCATGAGTGCTCGCTGGTGCTTCTCGATATAGTTATTGTAGAAGAGTCGGAAATTGTTGGTGAAGGATGGCTTCAGTCCAGGATTTCCTTTCTTGATGTTGAGAGGGTCGCTGTCGTCGGTGATGTCGAGCAGATCGGTCATCGAAGGCTGTGAAGTGGTGCCTCGATAGTTGATGCGCAGGTTGCTCACCTTGCTGAAACGATAACGGAAGTCGAGGGTTGGTGAGAAGTTGGTGACGGTGCGTGTCGTTTCGATGTGTTGCCCCATGTAGTCGTAGATGAAGTTAGACTTCTGTGGCTGTACCATGGCTCCGAAGTTGAGATTGTACTTCGGGCGGATGATGCGCATCGTGAGCTGTGCTTCGTGTATGTAGTTTTTGTACTCAGAATATCGGCTCAGGTCGCTGTCGATGTAATCGCTGAGAGGCAGGGAAAGCGTTCCGAGATACTGGCTCCATCCTCGATACTGAGGAGTGATGGACGCCCACAGGTTTGCTTCCTCATCGGTGAAACGCGAGAAGTCGTAGGTGGAACGGTCGGTCTTGGAGTACTTGTAGGTGAACTTATAGCTCAGTTGCAGGAAAGTGGCTTTCCATAGAGGCTCGCTATAGGTGGCCTGCAGTGAATAGCTGTAGTTGTCGGTAGGGGTCACGTTGTAACGATAAGTGTTGTAATGGTCTGGCTCGTTGCCATTTGCCACGTCTACGAGGTATAGGTAAGCATTGGTGAGTGAGAGGCTGTTGGCATCGGTCTTGCCGTAGCTGCCATCGGCCCGCAGAGTGAAGTTACGCCCCATTGCACTGAGTCGGCGATTGTACTGCAACATGCCTTTGTAGTTTTCAGACTCGCTATAGCTGATACTGCTCGACGACTGCAGGTTGACGAGAACTCCAGCCTGCTGCAACAGACTCTTGCTTGTGCTTACGTCCTCAAGTCCCAGCTCGGCACGTGCTGCGTCCTCGAGCGGGTCGTTGGTGATCTGGTAAGGATCGGCATTAAACTGTGCCGACAAGCTTCGTGCCAGTGCATCGCTGCTCTTGATGGTGAACGATGGACGGAACATGATATTGGTCATTGTGTCGGGTTTCCATTCCAGGCGGAAACGTCCGTCCCAGCTGTTGCTGCGCGAGAAGTTCTGGCTGCGCTTATTGCTGAAAGCTGACTTTTGGCTGACGAAATTTTCGGAGGCAGTGATACTGCTGATGTCTCCATCGCTGTGGTTCCATCTCAGCGAGGCGTCCATCTTGAGCTTATCCTTGTTCTCGTAGTTGTAGTTCAAACCCAGCATCTTCGAGGCGTTGAGTCCCTGCTTGTTGGGTCCCCATCCGCCAGGGCCTCCACCTCCGGGGAATCCCATGTCGTTGGTGTTGTTGGCTGATGCGAAGAGCATGAGTCGGTTGCGATCGTTGAAGTAAGCAGCCATGCCTCTTTCGCTGTATCGGTGCTTGGTGCCCATGGCGAGGTCGGCATTAGCTATAAGACCTTTGTTCATGCCTCGTTTGATGCCGAAATCGAGTACGGTTTCCTCTTCTCCGTCGTCGATGCCTGTCACCTTAGCGAGGTCGCTCTTCTCGTCATAGGCTTTTATTTTGTCAATGATGCTGGTGGGCAGGTTCTTGAGGGCAGTCTTGGTGTCGCCAGTCATAAACTCTTTGCCGTCGACAAGTATCTTCTTTACTTCCTTACCGTTGATCTTGATGCTTCCGTCATCGCTCACTTCTGCACCTGGTAGGCGCTTTACGAGTTCTTCGATGGTAGAGCCTTCTGGGGTGCGATAGGCTGCTGAGTTGTACACGAAGGTGTCTTCCTTGAGTACCACTTTCTTGGCCATGGCTGTGACGGTGGCAGCCTTGAGCATGATGGCTTCTGACTGGATGTTGATGTGGCCCATGGCGAGGTCTTTGCCTTGGGTCAACTGTATGCGTCGGATGGTGGGCTTGTAGCCTACGCTGGTAATCTTGAGTAAGTAATTGTCGTCGGCAGGTGCTTGAAGCCTGAAGATTCCATTCTCATTGGTGATGGCTCCTGCTATGTAAGTGCTGTCGGTGTGCAGGAGTTGTATGGTTGAAGCCTCTACTGGTTCGTGGGTGCCTTTGTCGATAATGGCACCTGTGATAAGGTGTTGTTGAGCCTGTACTGCTATAGCGATGAGCAATAGAAGTAGGGTAAGTACTGATTTTCTCATTTCTGTATTTTCTTTTTTCTCAGTTTGTTTGCTGTTTTCTACTTTTTATGTTCTGCCTCTGTATTTTTACAGATGTTTTTGTTTCGCTTGATAGTTTAGACGCTTACTTTTTGATAAGGTTTAGTCTAAAATGTGTGAAAAGAATGCTAAAAATGCGTTCTTTTGCGTCAAAATGCAGAAAAATACGTACCTTTGTACGCATTAATTGCATTATTAATAATATATTGATAAATTTATGAGTCAGAGAGTCATCATTTCTACCAATCTCGAAAGTGAGATAGCCGAGGCCTTGGCAGAGTGCGAGCACGACAAGATATTTGTGCTTACCGACGAAACCACACTTGTCAAGTGTTGGCCTGTTGTGAAAAACTATTTCTCGCTCAAGGATGCGAAGGTTATTACCATAGGAGCTACCGATATGCACAAGGACCTCGACACGATGGTTCATGTGTGGAAGTCGTTGGGCGAGGGAGGTGCGTCGCGCCACTCATGTTTGATTAATCTGGGTGGAGGCATGGTTACCGACTTGGGTGGTTTTGCTGCGGCTACTTTTAAGCGTGGCATCAACTTCATCAATATTCCAACTACGTTGCTTTCGATGGTAGATGCTTCGGTGGGCGGCAAGACAGGCATTAACTTTGGTGGCTTGAAGAACGAGATAGGTGTATTCTGTGATTCGAAGTTTGTGATTCTTAGCACACAGTTTTTACAGACGCTTGACGCAGAGAATATTTGTTCGGGCTATGCAGAGATGCTAAAGCATGGATTGATTTCTGACGAGCGGATGTGGGCAGAGCTGGTAAGTTTTGACTTGGCGCAGCCCGACCTGAAACAGTTGCAACGCATGGTGGGCGAGAGCGTGGCTGTGAAGGAGCGCATCGTGGCGCAAGATCCTCATGAGCACGATATTCGCAAGGCTCTCAACTTGGGTCACACTTTTGGTCATGCCTTTGAGAGTTGGGCACTGAAGCGTAAGCCTGTTCTCCACGGCTATGCAGTGGCTTATGGCTTGATACCAGAGCTGTGGCTGAGTGTGGTGAAGACGGGATTCCCTACAGAGAAAATGCGTCAGACGGTGAACTTTATCAAGGAGAATTATAGTTCGTTACCAATCACCTGCGATGATTATGACGAACTCATTGAGTTGATGCGTCATGACAAGAAGAATCAGGATGGCATCATCAACTTTACTTTGCTTGGTGGAATAGGTGATATTCGCATCAATCAAAGTGCAACTATTGATGAAATCAAGGAAGCTTTCGACTTCTTCCGCGAAGGATAAAGCCAAGCTTTGTAAAGCACAATAAGTTTTGAGCTTTGAATATTGAGCATTATGAGAGTTATTTGTTTTCTCATAATGATTCAATGTTCAAAGCTCAATTTTTTTATGCGTAATGCTCAAGCTTATGTCTTAATGCGTAAAAAGTCAAAATTTTTCACGCATTGGCTTGACAAATTTATTTGTTGCCGTACATGTTCTCGTAATACTTCTGGTAGTCGCCAGAGGTTACATTGTCCATCCATTCCTGGTTGTCGAGATACCATTTCACGGTTTTCTCTATGCCTTCTTCAAACTGCAGGCTGGGTTCCCATCCCAATTCGCGCTGCAACTTGCGAGAATCGATTGCATAGCGCATATCGTGGCCTTTGCGGTCGGTGACATAAGTAATGAGGTCAAGGTCTTCGCCTTCCTTACGGCCAAGTAGACGGTCTACAGTATTGATGACCACCTTGATGATGTCAATGTTTTTCCACTCGTTGAAGCCTCCGATATTATAGGTCTCTGCCACCTTGCCTTCATGGAAGATGACATCGATGGCACGGGCGTGGTCTACGACGTAGAGCCAGTCGCGCACGTTTTCTCCCTTTCCGTATACGGGCAGCGGTTTGCGGTGGCGTATGTTGTTGATGAAGAGAGGGATGAGCTTCTCGGGGAATTGGTAAGGACCATAGTTGTTAGAGCAGTTGGTCACGATAGTAGGCATGCCGTAAGTATCGTGGAAGGCACGTACAAAGTGGTCGCTGCTGGCCTTTGAAGCAGAGTATGGAGAGTGAGGATTGTACTTGGTTGTTTCCAAGAAGAACTCCTCGCCGTAAGCCTCGTGATTGTTGTCGCTCGATGCCTTGGTGGTGAAGGGTGCTGGCACACCTTCGGGGTGTGTCATCTGCAAGGCTCCGTATACCTCGTCGGTAGAGATGTGATAGAATCGTTTGCCTTCATAGCCTTCGGGTAGACTTTCCCAGTAGGTCTTGGCGGCTTGCAAGAGCGAGAGGGTTCCCATCACATTGGTCTGTGCAAAGGTGAAGGGGTCTTTGATGGAACGGTCTACATGGCTTTCTGCTGCCAGGTGTATGATGCCGTCTACGTGATAATCGTTCATCAGCTTGAGCATCAACTCGAAATCGCAGATGTCGCCCTTCACAAAAGTGTAGTTGGGTTTGTCCTCAATGTCCTTCAGATTGGCTAAGTTGCCAGCATAGGTCAGTTTGTCGAGGTTGATGATGTGATACTCGGGATATTTGTTCACGAACAGGCGAACTACATGTGAGCCGATAAATCCGGCGCCGCCTGTGATGATGATGGTTCGCTTCATTATATTTATTATTTAAAATGTTACTTAAGGAGGTTTGCAATGCACTGCTGTAACGAATCAATCCAGTAAGGCACTTTCACGCCGAAGGTTTCCTTGATGGTACGCTTGTCGAGCACAGAGTAAGCAGGGCGCGTTACGGGCGATGGATATTCAGAACTGTAGCAAGGCTGGATGTCGCACTGTGTGTGGCCTGCCATGCGAGCTATCATCTGTGTGAAGTCGTACCAGGAGCATACTCCCTCGTTAGAGAAATGATAGATGCCGGTGTATTTGCTCTTGTCGTCGGCCGACTTTATCTTGTCTATGACAGTGAGGATGGCGTTGGCCAGGTCGAGCGCATAGGTAGGAGTTCCGCACTGGTCGAAGACAACCTTGAGCTGTGGCTTCGTGGCAGTGAGGTTGAGCATTGTCTTGCAGAAATTCTTGCCAAACTCAGAGTAGAGCCATGCGGTGCGGATGATGACATACTGGCAACCGCTTGCCATGATTTTCTGTTCGCCGTGCAGTTTGGTGGTTCCGTATACGCCAGTAGGCGTTCCCTTCTGCTGGGGTCCGCAAGGTACATTGTATGGTTCCTTGCCAAAGACGTAGTCGGTGGAAATCTGCACGAGCAGTCCGCCTGTCTCCTTCATTGCGATAGCGAGATTCTCGGGTGCATCTGCATTGAGCTTCTCCGCGAGGGCTGCAAGCTTTTCGTCGTTTTCGCAGGCATCCACATTGGTCCAGGCAGCGCAGTTGACAATGGCATCGATGTGGTGCTCGCTCACCATGTGGCGTATGGCGTCCATGTCTGTAATGTCAAGGTAAGTGGTTTCCACGCCTTCCACTTGGTTCACATCGGTGAAGAGATATTGGTCGGTGGTGTTTTGACTCACGATACGCATCTCATTGCCGAGCTGACCGTTGGCTCCTGTTACTAATATATTCATTTTACTATTCAGTTTTTATTGTTTTGTTTCTGCAAATTTGCTACAAAAATACGATTTTCCACGGATACAGCCAAGACTTCATTGCTAAAGTTTACTAATACTCTCTTAATGAGCTGTAAAAACAGACCCCCCGCAGACTTTCCTTGATGTATGGAAGAGTCTGCGGGGGCATCTCTATGAATAAGCGACAGGCTCTCTATAATAAATGCCTGTCGTGGGTAATCGCTAAAGTTTAGAGTTTGAACTTGTAACCCAAAGTAATCTGGAATACAGAGTTGCGGTCAGAACCACGATCCGCAATTTTTGATACACCGATGTTGTAACGCGCATCGAGACAAACGTTCATGTACTCGTAAGAAATTCCTACAGGAATAGAGAAATCAAAAGTCTTTATCTCTGCTCCTTCTGGTGCATATTTGTCGTAGTCGATACTGATGCCGTCAATTTTTACTTTATTGCTTACATTGAATGCAGGCTGAATACCAGCTTTCAGTGCCAGGCCTTTTGCAACATAGGCGTTTACCAAAATAGGGATATTCACATAGTTCATCTCCAATTTTGGGTCTCCTTCAGCGTCCTTAACTGAGGCTCCTTGCATAGAATAGAGAAGACCGGCGCTGATTCCTACCATGGGTGAAACGTGATATTCTCCCTCTACGCCACCAACGAAGCCTGCTTTGTAACCAGCTTCGTCTTCAGTAACGGAAGATACGTTCAAACCGACTTTAGGCTGAATAGTGATGTCGCCTGCTGAATACTGTGCGAATGCACCTACTGAAGACAGCACCATAGCTGCCATAACCAATAATTTTTTCATACTCTCTGAAATTATAAATTTATAATGTGTTGCACAAAATTACTAACAAGAATGTTCTGCTGTCCAATAGGATGTGTTTTAAACTTCTTATTCTTAGACGGGGGCAAAGGTATAATTATTTTTATTAAGATGCAAACAAATTTTATAGTATTTTTTATTCTATGGAAAAATAAGGTCAGTAATATAGAAATATATAATCGGTGGAGAAATTACATTAAGCTAAATGAACAGAACTAAACTTGCTTTGGAATAGCCATGGCGAGAAAAGTGTCATGAAAATAAAAATTGTTACTCATAAATGAAAGCTCGATAAAGGGTATAAAAAAAGTATCTTAAAATAGTTTGCAACTATCCTAAGATACTTTATCGAGTATCCAGCCCTTCTTTTGTCTCCTTGCTATGTTTTCATCTCACAGCAAGGAGCGAGAGGGTGGATGGGCTTATGAAAAGCCTGTTGTTCTGAGCTTAGAGCTTGAACTTGTAACCCAGTGTTACCTGGAAAACAGAGTTGCAGCCGTCAATATTTTTATCAACCTTGGTGCAACCGATGTTGTAACGAGCATCAAGACAGATGTTCATGTACTCGTAAGAAATACCTACAGGAATAGAGAAGTCGAATGTGTTAACCTCTTCTGCGTGGTCTTTTGCAACCATGAAACCTGGCTGAACACCAGCCTTCAATGCCAAACCGTTAGCAACATAGAAGTTGGCAAGGATAGGGATGTTGAGGTAAGCTGGCTTCCACTTGGCCTCAATGTCAACACCTTCAACGTTTACTGACCACTTGCATCCCTGCTGAGAATAAAGAAGACCTGCGCTGACACCGATCAATGGTGAAACGTGATACTCAGCTTCTGCACCAACAGCCAAACCAGTCTTGTAGTCACCGTCAACGTCGCCACCAACAGATGCAATACTCAAACCAATCTTAGGCTGAATAGTGATGTCGCCTGCTGAATACTGTGCAAAAGCACCTACTGAAGACAGCACCATAGCTGCCATAACCAATAATTTTTTCATACTCTCTGAATTTATAAAGTTAATAATAGTATGTTATGCAAATCTCCTTAATGGATAATCTGCCGTTCAATAGGATAGGTTTTAAACTTCTTCTTAGACGGGGCAAAGATATAATTAATTTTATTAAAATGCAAGTATTTTTTAAATTATTTTCATGAAATGGGTAAAATTGTGACTAAAATGCTATATTCTGTGTATAAATAGTCTAAAAACGTGCTTAAGAGTAAAAAGTGACGGTTGCAAGTGCTGAAAACGTCTTAAAATCGACCGAAAACAATTCAAAATCGTGCGAAAAGCCGTTAAACGGCCGACGTGATACGGTCTTTCTTCACACTTATTTAACAGAAGCTTCGCAAATGGGGAAGTGGATGGAGATTAGGAGTTAAAGGAGTTAAGAAGTTAAGACAACAGTCTTCGTGGGTGCATTTATTAATCACAAAACATTTAAAAATGTTTTCTGTTTATAATGAATTTGTTTTGTTTCTTGTGAATAAATCTATGTTCTAAACTTTAGAATATAAGTTCAATACTTTAGAATATAAGTTCTAAACTTTGGAACATAAGTTCGATACTTTAGAACATAGATTTTATAGGTTAAAGAGAACATTTATTCTATGTCGTCATCGTCGTCGAATCCGAAGAGGGCAGGGTCGATAAAAGCATCGAGTGCGCGACGTTCTTTCTTTGTGGGACGTCCTGTTCCGCGGGCACGGTCAACGAAACCGCTGATGCGGCTCATCTCTAAGAGTTCGTACTGTCGTGGGTCGGTGACGTTCTTGTAAACACCGAATAGCATCTTGGCTCCCACGCGCTGCTCGATGCAGTCGAGAACCTCGAAGGAATAGGTGATGGGGGCTTTCTTCACACTTATTACGTCGCCGCGCTTGATGACAAACGATGGTTTGCGAGTCACGCCTCCCACAGTGACACGCCCATTCTTGCATGCATCGGCTGCGATGCTGCGTGTCTTGTATATGCGGGCTGCCCAAAGCCACTTGTCTATTCTGGCACTTTCCTTCATCGTTATTAGTGTTTAGTGAACTTTTGCAAGTTCAGAAGTTATAGAAGTTAAAGAAGTTATCACTCCCTTTGGTCGTTAGAAGTTATAGCCAACAGCCTTGGAGGGAATGTTAAACTCGTTCTTACTTTTTCCCCAATTTGTTGTATTGGTTCATCGTAGCGTCGATGCCTTGCAGTACAAAGCTCTTGATGATTTCCACGCCCAGGTCGAGGGCTGGTTGCAACTGGCGCATATCCTCCTCGGTATAATGCCCCAATACCCAGTCTACCTGTCCGCCTCGAGGATAGTCGTTGCCGATGCCCATGCGTAGACGTGCATAATCTTGACCGATGAGTTGCTGGATGTGGCCCAGTCCGTTGTGACCGCCATTGCTGCCACCTGCTTTCAGGCGAAAAGCACCCAATGGGAGGGCGAGCTCATCGCTGATGACGAGTAATCGCTTCTGGTCGATTTTCTCCTGTTGTAACCAATAGCGCACAGCATTTCCACTGAGGTTCATAAACGTGGTGGGCTTCAGCAGGAATACCTTGCGTCCCTTGATACTTGTCTCGGCAACAAAGCCGTAACGCTTGTCCTCAAAATGAATATTGGACGCCTTAGCAAAAGCGTCCAATACCATGAATCCTGTGTTGTGTCGGGTTCCTGCGTACTCGTCGCCAGGATTCCCGAGACCACAAATCAAAAATTTATCCAATTTTCGAATGTTCTACTAAGTGAAAATTACGCCTCAGCAGCGGCAGCAGCGGCAGCGGCAGCAGCGTTACGTGTCATCTTGATAGAGCAAACTACTACAGCCTTGCTTGTAGCGAGCTCGAGACCCTCGAATGAGAGGTCGCCTACCTTGATGCTCTTACCGATCTTCAACTCGGTAACGTCGATGTCGAGGTGCTCAGGAATAGCCTGATAAGGAGCTGTAACATCGATCTTGCGGATAGAGAGGTTCATACGACCACCATCGCGAACACCCTGTGCCAAACCTACCAACTTCACTGGGATGCCGATAGTGATAGGCTTCTGATCGTTAACCTCGTAGAAGTCAACGTGCAGGGGAGCGTCTGTTGTTGGGTGGAACTGGATCTCCTTCATGATAGCTGTGTGGCTCTCACCATCGATGATGAGGTTGATAACATATACGTGAGGAGTGTAGATGATCTTGCGAAGCTCAGCGAAAGGAACTGCGAAAGACATAGCCTCAGGAGCACCATTAGCGCCCTTTTTCTCGCCATACAAGTTACAAGGAACCATACCCTCTTTGCGCAATGTTTTAGAAGCTTTCTTGCCAAGGTCTGTGCGCTTCTGACCTGTTACGTTAATCTCTTTCATTGTGTTACTCTAAATTAAGTGTTGATTAATAAAATGTGCCTTAACTCGCCATCACACGGATTAGCTTTGAAAAAGCGATTTTTACAAAACGGATGCAAAATTACTGTTTTTCTTTGGAATACGCAAATTTAACGACCATAATTTTGAAAAAAAGAGTTTTTATTCTAAAAAAATGAGAAATAACTGAACTTTTTCTTGTTTATTAGGAGATAAATACTTACTTTTGCAGCAAAATACATTTAATCCGTAAATTATTAGAGAATGATTAACAGGGACTTGATTAGAAGAAAGATTGTGCAGTTAACCTATGCGTACTATCAAAACGGCAATCGTAACATGGACAACGCCGAGAAGGAGTTGTTCTTTAGCCTGTCCAAGGCATACGATTTATACAATTATCAATTACAACTTATCGTAGAAATCACTAAGGAGGCGCGTAAGCGTTACGACTTGGAGGTGAGTCGTGTGCAGCGTGAGGGTGGTGAAGCTCCATCGCAGAAGTTTGCTTTCAATCGCTTCGCCGTGCAGCTCGAGGAAAACAAGATGTTGAATGAGTGGATCGAAGCCAAAAACTCATCTTGGGATGATGATGTAGAGGTGTTGCGACGCATCTACAACCACATTGTCGAGAGCGATATCTACCAGCAGTACATCAGTGATGAAGCTGATGGCTACGATGAGGATCGTGAGGTGTGGCGCAAACTGTACAAGAACATCGTGATGAACAATGAAGACATCGAAGCCCTGCTTGAGGAAAAGAGCCTCTACTGGAACGATGATAAGGACATCATTGACACCTTTGTACTGAAATCTATCAAGCGTTTTGACCCTGCTAATAAGGCTAATCAGGAACTCTTGCCCGAATACAAGGACATGGATGACCGTGAGTTTGCACGCAAGCTCTTCCGTGCCACCATTCTTAATGCTGATGAGTATCAGAAATATATGAGCAGAGTATCGCGCAACTGGGATTTCTCAAGATTGGCTTATATGGATATGGTAATCATGCAGATAGCCATTGCCGAGTTGGTCAACTTCCCAGGTATTCCTGCCACCGTCACCATCAACGAGTATGTGGAGTTGAGCAAGCTCTACAGCACACCACGTAGTGGTGGTTATGTCAATGGTATGCTCGACGGAATCACTCGTTCGCTCATTGAGACAGGCGTCATCATGAAGGAATTGCCTGAGCGTCCTCATCGCGAACAGAATGTGCAGCGACGTGGTGGACGCAGCCCTTATGGAGTTGGTTATGGTGCACCTCATGGTGGACGTGATGGACAGCAGCGCAGACAGCGCATAGGTCAGCCCAGATATCAGAACAACCACTGGAACGACGCCAATCAGCAGGACTATCAGCAGTATGAATCAAGAGAGGCATATCATGGTATGACCGATGAACAACCAGCACAGCAGTCTGCTCCTGAGGAAGAGATGTAAGAAACACCTTATTATATATAGATATATAAGACTCACCTTATTATATATATAACTCAACTTTCGCAAATGGGGAAGTTAGAGGGAAGTTATAGAAGTTAAAGCCGTATGCTTTGTGGAGAAAAATCAAGCTGTCAACGCTGTTGTCCCTTAACTTCTCGAACGACCGAAGGAAGTGATAACTTCTCTTAACTCCTTTAACTTCTGAACTGGCGAAACTTCAGTATATAAGAAGCAAGTATATAAGCAAAAACTAAAAAAGAAGAAACAATATGACAAACTTATTATTGCAGAGCGCTGGCAACCAGAGTGGAATGCCTATGCTCATTATGATGGTAGCTATCTTTGTTATCATGTGGTTATTTATGATTCGTCCACAGCAGAAGAAGCAGAAGAAGATTCGCCAGTTTCAGAATGCTCTGAAGGAAGGCGATAAGGTAGTTACTGGAGGTGGTATCTATGGCGCTGTAAAGCGTGTTAATATAGAGGAGAATACTGTAGATATCGAGGTGGCACGTGGTGTAGTCATCACCGTAGCTAAGGGCTATGTGTTCGCAGACGCCACATCGCAGACTCCTAATGCATAGGCCATCGCGATATCGCATATTTAGTACGTTCAGCAAACTCCTTTTTGGCACCATCAACAAGGAGTTGCTGATATTCTTGTTCTTTCTCGCACTTAGCGGCTCTTTCTGGATGATGATGTCGCTCAACGAGACCTACGAGAAGGAAATCTGTGTGCCTGTAAGGTTGGTAGATGTGCCACGAAACGTAGTCATAACAGGCGAACTGAACGACACGGTGAAGGCTGTCATTCGTGACAAGGGTTTCACTCTCGTCACTTATGAGTTTGGCCATGTGTTGCGGCCGCTATCCTTTAAGTTCTCTGCCTATGCCGACGAGGATAAGGGTAAAGGCGTCGTGCCGTTGGCCGACGTGCAGCGACAGGTGCAAGCACAGCTTTATGGGTCGAGCAAACTGCTCTCTGTGAAGCCCACAGACTATGACTTCTACTTCACTTATGGCGCATCCAAGCAGGTGCCCGTCGTCTTCAGAGGAAGGGTGACAGCCAGTAAGAGCTACTATCTTGCTCATACCGACTTTCTGCCTGCTGAGGTGACTGTCTATGCCAACAAAGCTCAGTTGGACAAGGTGAAGTATGTAGAAATAGAACCTTTCAACCTGCGCAATCTGCAAGACACGATTCATACGACCGTGCGACTGCAAAAGATTCGCGGTCTGAAGATGGTTCCTGCAACCGTGCGTCTCTCCGTCTATCCCGATGTGCTTACCGAGGAAAATATCGATGTGCCCATTACGGCAGTCAATATGCCCGAGGGATTGGTGTTGCGCACCTTCCCCTCCAAGGTGACGGTGAGGTTTACCATCGGTGCCAGTCAGTTTCGCTCCATCCGTCCAGAAATGTTCAGGGTGATGGTGGACTATCAGGAACTATCACAAAATCCATCAGATAAATGCAACCTTCAGCTCGTCGGCGTTCCTAAAAGTGTGAGCAAGGCCAAACTCGACTTACAGCAAGTGGACTATCTGATAGAGCAACAGTGAAAAGAGAAACCGAAGTCAAGTGAAAATAGCTATAACAGGAGGCATCGGAAGCGGTAAGAGCTTCGTTTGCCGTGAGCTTCAAAGGCGAGGCATCGACGTATACGACTGCGATGCTGCTGCTAAGCGTCTGATGCGCAGCGATGTTGAGTTGCAGCAAAGACTGCGACGGCTTGTTGGCGAGGACGTGTACAGTGCTGACGGCACATTGCAGAAACCCGTATTAGCTCGCTTTCTGTTGGCAAGCGAGGCCAACAAGTTGGCTGTCAACGATGTAGTGCATCCTGCTGTGGCACGCGATTTCGAACAGAGCTCTTTCGACTGGCTCGAGAGTGCCATCCTCTTTGAGAGTGGTTTTATCCATCGTACACACTTCGACAAGGTGGTCTGTGTTACAGCTCCCGAACAGGTTCGTGTGGAGCGTGTGATGGCTCGCGATCACATCGATCGCTCAAAGGCGTTGGCGTGGATTCATGCTCAGATGCCTCAGCAGGATATTGTGAGTCGCAGTGACTATGAAATCGTCAACGACGGACCGTCAGATGTGGCAGAGCAGGTGGAACGCTTGTTGCAGCAGTTTGCGGCAACAGGAGTTAGCGAGCAGCAATAAAGGAAGAGAGAACAAAAGAAAAGAGTAAATCATAAAAAAAAGAGTATAACCAAATGGAAACAATTTTATCTATTGCAGGCAAACCAGGCCTCTATAAACTGGTGTCACGTGGTAACCGCAGTCTCATTGTCGAGGCCATCGATGAAACGCACAAGCGTATGCCAGCTTTTGCTACCGACCGTGTAACAAGTCTTGGCGACATCGCCATGTATACCGATGCAGACGAGATTGCTCTCTGGCAGGTGCTCGAGAACGTGGGCAAGAAGGAGGACAGCAAGGAGAGTAGCCTGAACTATAAGAAGGCTTCTGCACAGGAGTTGCACGATTATTTTGCAGAGGTATTGCCTAACTACGACCGTGACCGTGTACACGACAGCGATATTAAGAAACTGTTGCAGTGGTACAACATCCTCGTAAAGAATGGCTATACAGACTTCAAGGCCATCTTGGCGCCAACTGATGGTGACAATGTGGACGATCGTCAGGAGGAAAGCGCAGAATAAGACATAAAGAATATCAAGCATAAAAAAAATGAGAAGCTATGGAAATGGCTTCTCATTTTTTTGTTTATTGATGGGGGGTAGAAAGGCTTTATGAGCCCTCTGTTGCAACTTTGTGTAGCTTTTTACTTGTAAATCTCAGCCAATTTGTTGAGCAAATCTTCAGCACGCAGGTCGCTCGCAACGATGATGCCTTGAGGGTCGAGGAGCACGTTGCTTGGGATGCTGTTTACACCATAGGCTTCATGGGCAGCACATTGCCAGCCCTTCAGATCGCTCATCTGAGGCCATGCCAACCCCAAGTCGTTGACGCCCTTCTTCCAGGCTTCTATCTTGCTGTCGAAACTTACACCTACAACTTCAAAACCCTTGCCGTGATACATCTCATAGGCCTTCTTTACGTTAGGCATTTCCATGCGACAAGGACCGCACCATGAAGCCCAGAAGTCTACCAGTACATATTTTCCGTTGCCGACAAACTGGCTCAGTTTCACCTGTCCGCCATTCATGTCTTGCATGGTCAAGTCGGTGTATTTGATGCCAGGCTGACGCTTAGCGAGTGACTCGAGATGCAGTTTGGGACGATGCATCATGGGATGGTTGTAGTAAGCCGTGTTAGGACTGCATAGCTCCTTGAGTTCAGCAAAGTCGAAACCATAGAAGTTGTTTGCCAGTAGATAAGCAGGGAGAACGTTGTCTTTGTTAGCCTTACAGAATGTCGCTGTTTCAGCGTTCTGCTTCTCTTCGATGTCGTTGATTTTCTCTTCTATGGACTTCATCTTGGCTTTAGCTTCTGCAGATTCGTCGCCACGCAACTTGCGCCACTCTGGCACCAGTTGGCTCATCAGCTTTTCGCTGGTAGCCATCTGCGTATAGTATGCGTTGAGCTTCTCGTTGAGTGGCGAACCAGCCACCTGATTGTTAGCCAAGTCGATGGTGATGGTCTTCGTGTCTTCGATGATGGCTGTTGTCATCATCTGCTGGTTGGCAGCTACTGTGATGAAGGTTTCTGCCGGCTGATTGCCTTTTACCTCGAACTTGCCCGCTTTGGCAGCAACAGGCTGTGCTTCGTTCATCTGTCCGTTGTAGAACACGTAGAGCGTGTCAACACCCTGAGGCGCAGTGCCTTCTACGGTGAATGTCACGTCCTGTGCTTCGGCGCAGCTGACAGCCATCAAAGCTGTCAGGGCCATTGATAAGATTTTCTTCATGTGGTTTCTTTTTATTTGTTTTCTGATATTTTTTCCTGTTTTTATTCTATCAAAAGCATTGCAAAAGTACATATTTTCCATCAAATATGATGAGATAAAGCCCTTAATATTTTGTAAATAGAAGGAATAATCGTAATTTTGCATAAATCTAACTTCACTTTTACATCTACAGATGTTGGGGAGATTTAAAAACTAATAGTACGATTCAGATGAAAAAAATCCTAATCCTTATCTATTTGTGCCTTTGTAGCTATGGCATCCTATGTGCCCAGGATGCGAGGAAGACGGTTGTATATGATGAGAAACAAGGCATGAATCAGTGGCACATCACCAAGATGCTGCAAGACAGATTGGGATTTATCTGGATTTCTTCCTGGGACGGACTTACTCGTTTTGATGGTTACGAGTTTGTAACCTTTAAGTCGACTCCAGGCGACGAGTCGCCCTTGGAGAACAATCGTGTAAGAGACATACAGTTGGCAGCCAATGGCGATATTTATTGCTTAGTAGACGAACGATGGTTCCTGTTTTCGCAGTCTAAAGGAACTTTTATGAATATCTCTACTGCAGAGAACGAAGAGCTGATGAAGGCTAAGGCGAAAATAAAGCCCCGTCAAACCAAGCAGAAGAAAGCACTGAAGAGTGGGCGTAAGATGATAGACAGGCAGGGCAATCTGTGGATTTCTACTCCCGATAGTATCATCAAGACCGTCTATTACAGGAAGCCAGCCATACCCTTCGTCTTGAAAAATAAGGATCAGGCCCGTTGTTTCTTTGTTGATCAGACAGGCAACTACTGGGTGTCAACTCTGAACGACAAGTCAGTAAGTATTTACAATCGTGGCAACCAGCTACTTGGTTATCTCTCTCCATCAGGAGAGCTCTCTAAAACGTATGTGCCTTTTTCCTCGTCAGTTTATGTCATTTATCAGCATAGCGATGGCAGTATCTATTTAGGTACTAAGCCTGGTGGACTCTACAAACTGAACAGGCAGAAGAAAGGCTTTGTAGTGCAGTCTATCAGTCTGGGCAATGATAAAGCCAATTCCATCTATGACATCAAGGCCGATCGTGCAGGCCGTCTGTGGTTTGCTACCTTTGATGGCATCTATTGTCTGCATCAGGGAAGGGTAGAGCATGTACGGCAAACAAAGGGTTGGAAGGTGAGATGTCTGCATTTCACCCAGCGTGATATTCTTATGGCAGCCACAACGACAGGACTTGCTGTCGGAAGATTGTCAGATAAAACGATTTGCGACATGAAGTTACAGTTGCATTGCCGTGAGCCGAAACGTGTAGAAAGTTTGGGCAATAGTGCAACGATGGATATTCTGGAAACCGCTGATCATCAAATCTATGTGAGTACCGAGAGTGCGGGCGTAGACAAGATCATGAGTCGCGACCTGCTGGCAAGTCAGTTGGAGTTTAAGCATTTCGACAAGACTATGGGGCTACAATGCGAGACGGTTTCGGCCATGACGCCCTATCGCAAGAACTGGATATGGGTAGTGGGTGGTTACACCCTCATGATGCTCAATACCCAGACGGGCGAGGTGAGAAACTATGGCGCAGGATTCTTTCACGACCAATATCGGTATAGCGATGCCCGTCCTGTTTGCCTGCCTGATGGGCGATGGCTGTTTGGCTTGCAGAATGGTGCTTTCTGTCTTTCGGAGAGCGAACTGTCGAAGCCAGGTACAGAACAGCGTGTTGTCTTTACAGGTATCAGTGTGGAGCATGCTCCGATGCAGTATGCTGTAGCCCATCTACGCTCGCTTACTCTCAATAAGCATCAGCGAAATCTGAGAATCAGTTTCTCTACACTCGATTTCTCTGACACCGAAGACCTTTGTTACGCGTTTCGTCTTCACGAAGGCGACAAGTGGATTTTCATCGGCAAGGAGCATACAGTCACCTTGCCCGATATGCAGCCTGGTGATTATCAGTTGCAGGTGAGGAGCACCAATTCGGCAGGCGTGTGGACACAGGGAATCGCCACACTTCGCATACATGTCACGCCCAAGTTCTCGGAAACGATATGGGCTGTCATTCTGTACATATTCTTATCATTGGCCACTATTTTCACCTTATTATATTTATACCTCTACATTCGTCGCATCAAGCGCAAGCAGCATGAGGTGCTCGAAGCCTATTTGGCGCTACTCGAAGACAAGAATGAAGCACTGCAGGCACAGGCAGAAGGTGGTGAAGAAGCCGAACGTATCGTTTCGACCGAAGAAGACGACCAGATGATGAAGCGCATCATGCTGTTTATCGATGAGCATCTTTCTGATGCAGAAATAGGTATTGTCGAGATGGCTGAGGCTGCAGCAATCTCCCGTTCAGGACTGAATCGTAAGATGAAGAAAATAGTAGGTTTGACGCCAGCTGAGTTTCTGCGTGAAACTCGCATCAAGCGTGCCCAGCAGTTCTTGCTTGGTACGTCGATGAGTGTGTCGGAGATAGCTTACACTTGTGGTTTTACCGATCCTAAGTATTTTGGCAAGATATTCAGGTCAATGACAGGTGTATCGCCCACAGATTTCCGTCAAAATGGCGGAAAAGCCGATAAATAAAGGCTTTTGCGACAAAAATACCCCTTGTTTGAGAAAATAATCACCATCCAGTTTAGTATTTTAAGACTACTTTTGCAACCGAAGAATGAAAGTTCTGACGTCCAATTAACACAAAACTTAAAATACTAAACAATGAACAAAAAATTAACAAGTCTTTTACTATTGGTGTTGTCGCTATGCGGCATACTCCAGGTGCAAGCCATCAAGGTGCACACCATTGGCGACTCCACCATGCAAACTTATGATGAGAGCAGCACCATTACCCGAGGCTGGGCTCAGTATTTCCAACAGTTTTTTCAGAATGTCACCATCAACAATCGTGGCAAGGCAGGTGCCAGCAGCAAGAGTTTCTATAAGGAACCCGCATACTGGCAGAGTGTGAAGCAGCAGATGCAACCAGGCGACTATGTGCTCATCCAGTTTGCGCACAATGATGAGAAAACCCAAGGTATGGATGGCGATGAACTGAAAGCCTATTATAATAAGGTGGGAGAAACCGATAAGGCCACCGCTACAGACTATCGTGGCACCACGCCATCGGGAACCTACAAGGATTATCTGCGCAAATACGTAGAAGAGACACGTGCAGCAGGCTGTCATCCTGTGCTTGTGGCTCCCATCTGCCGTATGTATTTCTCTGGCAACACCATTCATCGCGCTGGTCAGCACGACTTAGGCGATAAGTTCAGTAAGCTGACCGATACTGGCGTGCTCGAGAATCAGAAAGTCCCAGCTACAGACCATAGTATGGACTATGTATACCAGATGCAGCAAGTGGCTACAGAGATGAATGTGCCTTTCATCGACCTGACCTCTTCCACCAAGGATCTTTATTTGAGTTATGGCGATGCAAAATGTCATGACTTGCTGAGCGACCACAATGGTAGCACGCATCTTAGCACCATTGGCGCCACGCTGATAGCCCGACAGGTTGCCTCGCTTCTGAAGGCAGCAGGAATCCTTGCCGACAACATTGTCATACCTTCCGACCTCAGTGTGTCGCCAGCCGAAGCTCATCTGGGTGAGGGATATAAGGGACAGATCATGACTAAAGAAATATCTGTCAATGGTTTCGGTCTTACACCCGCTGATGGTTCTGTGGAAGTTTCGGCAACAGGAGGACTGAAGGTTTCGCTCGATAAGACTATTTGGGCAGACCAAATATCGATGTCTTATTCAGGAGGCACATTGGTTAAGAGCTTCTATGTGCAACTCGAACTGGCTGTTTCGGGCAACAATGAGGGAACTGTAATCCTAAGACAAGGTTCTAAAATCATAGAGATACCTGTCAAGGCCACAGCCATTAGTCTTGAAGGCGGCACAGCTGTTAAGGCCTATTGGCGACTGGAGAAGAACGACGAAAGTCAGCTTACTGGGCCTGCCACGATAGTACCTCAGTCGTTTGAGGGCATGTATGTGCAGAAGTATTCCAGTCCTAACGCCAATACCGTGTGGCCAGAATGGACGGGCTTTGATGCCACCCGCAAGACACAGCGTTGCCTGATAGCTGGCGACAACTGGCCTGAGGGCGAAATAGACGAGGTTTCCACTCGATACATACAGTTTGGTATCACGGCAGCCAAGGGTACCACGCTCAAGATTGATAACATCAGCATGTTTGTATGTGGATGTGGAGGAAATGGAATGCGCTGTCACATCAACTATTCCAAGGAACCTAATTTTGCCAATCAGCATACCATTTTCTCGCCCACCAGCATGCCTGCCAACAATATGCTCGAAGTGAAGGACACGCCAGTCATCTCTCTCGATGAAGGCGAGACACTGCTTGTGCGCGTCTATCCCTGGTATAACGGTAAGGCTACTGGTAAGACCATCTGTCTGAGCGACGTGACTATCAGCGGAATGGCCATGGACAAGGTTACTGATGGCATCAAGGATCTGCAGTCTGAGACGAAGATTGATAACCGTCAGTATTATACACTATCGGGTGTCAAAGTCGATAAGCCTGGTAAAGGAATCTATGTTTGCGGCAACAAGAAAGTCGTTGTCAGATAACAACTAAAAAAACAAAAAAAATCTATTATGAACAAGGTAAAACATTTATTCTCAGTACTTTTATTGGTCATGGCGCAGCTTCCACTGTGTGCCACCAATATAGAGCTGTCGTGGAGTTTCAATCAGGGCGATGCCAAAGCCCTTCAAGGCACCATCTCGAAAGAAGGTCTGTTTTCCTATGCCACAGCATCATTGGGCAGCGATCTGGAATTCTTAGGAACCAATAAGGCTGGTAGCCTTACTGTAACCAAGGTGCAGCCTAAGGTCAAGGCATCAAACAATGGAGATGGAAATGCCATCAGTTTTTACAACCGTAGGAACCTACAATCTGCCCAACCGTGGTTGGGAATCGAAGGAGTTTGCTCTGCCTGCATCGTGTGAGGATCAAGCTAAGATATGGGTGCGCTTCATGCCCGATTACGCTTCGCCTCTTACCGGAGTGGAAAGTGTTAACGACGGAACGGCAGTAGCCGAGATATTTGTTCTTGCTGACTCCAATCAGGCTGACGACCATGAGGCTCCGCTGTTGGTGACCAGTATTCCTGCCCTGAATGAGGAGGGAGTTTCGGCAACAGGTTCTGTTATTCTGACCTTCAATGAGAAAGTGGTGCTGGGCGAAGGCAATGCCGTGCTCGATGGCGAGACACTGCAGCCTACCGTGAGCGGTAAGACCGTGGTTTATCCTTATAGCGGACTGAAGTATGCCCAGAGTTATGAATTTACATTGCCTGCTGGTGCCATCATCGACCGCAGTGGCAATGCTTTTGAGGGAGTGGCCATTCGTTTTACTACCATGGCTCGCAAGCAGCCTGCTGCACGCCTTTATGATGCTGTGGTGGCTCAGGATGGTACTGGCGATTATACCACAGTGCAGGCTGCCATCGATGCTGCGCCTACCGGTCGCACACAGCCTTGGCTCATCTTTATCAAGAAGGGCGTATACAAAGGTCATCACGACATTCCAGCCAACAAGCCTTTCCTTTACCTCATCGGACAGGATCGCAACTTGGTGAGCATTTCTGACAATCGACTGAGTGGAGGTGACAATGCCTATAAGGTGAACGAGGGTGCCACGCTGACAGCCAATTCGGACAATCTCTACTTTGAGGGTATCAACTTTGTCAACTCTTATGGCGTGGAGAAAAACGATGGTCCACAGGCCTTGGCTCTCTATACCTTGGGCGACCGTGTAGCACTTAACAAGGTGGGCTTGCTGTCTTATCAGGACACATGGCTTACCACCACCAAACTCAATAATCGTCATTACATAAAGGACAGTTGGATAGAAGGTGCTGTAGACTTTATCTATGGTCAGGGAAATGTCTATCTGGACCAGGACACCATCAATATCGTGCGCAAGAGCGGTGGCTACATCGTAGCTCCTAATCATCCCAAGGAGACTACCTGGGGATATGTGTTCATGAATAATGTCATCACGGCTCCAGGCAATCCTGCCGAAACCGATGTGTGGTTGGGACGTCCCTGGCACGATACGCCTATCACGCTGTTTATCAATACCCGTTCTTACGTCAAGATTCCTGCTGCAGGCTGGTATCCAACTATGGGCGGACTGCCCAAGCTCTGGGCTGAATACAACACGATGGATGGTGATGGAAATCCTGTAGATCTGAGTCATCGCATCACCGAGTATTATTATTATGCTGATGGTGACAAGACACAGAAGGTGACAGGACATAGCGAGAAGGCTGTGCTCTCTGCTGAGGAGGCAGCTTGCTACACGGTGAAGAACGTGCTCTCGGGTAGCGACGGATGGCAACCCACACTCCTCTGCGAGGCTTGCGAGGCTCCTGTGGTAAAGAAGATTAATGCTACATTGGAGTGGGAGAAAGTGCCTTATGCCATCAGCTATGTGGTAACGGCAGGCGACGAGGTGATCGGCTTCACCGAAAAGACTTCTTTTGAGGTTCCTGCTGCTTATCAGGATGCTGTGCTTCGCGTGCAGGCTGTCAATGAGTACGGCGGTCTGAGTGCTTACGGCAAGGCCTCGTTGTCGACAGGCATCGACGAGATAGCCGTTCAGCAGAGAAGTGATGATAAGGGCTGGTACAACATGATGGGTATGAAGGTGAGTGCTACGAGCAAAGGTGTTCTTATCCATCAGCACAAGAAAGTAATCGTGAAATAGGTTTTTAGTATATTTTTAACAGAACTTTCGTAAATGGGGAAGTTCTGTTATTTAAAATTTAGTAGATGATGCAAGCTATTGCTTGTTTTATGTTGGATCTCCAGGCTATGTGTGATACATGGTCTGGAGCTGTTTCGTATTTGTATTTCGATAAGGAAAAACAACAGATAACTATCTCAAAATTTGGCAGTTTGAGATAATAATTGTAATTTTGCAGCCGATTTTGCAAAGGATGGGTAGTTCCACCTTTATATTTATGAACTCGAGTGCTTGGTAAACCTCGTAAAAAACAAGAAAAATGAAAAAAGAAAAAACTCAAGTGAGTGTGCTGTTCATGCTTTTCAGCATCCTCTTTTGCGTTTGCCTCATAGCGGCAAACGTGCTCGAAACAAAGCAAATTGCAGTAGGTTCGGTTTCTCTTACCGGAGGTCTCATCGTTTTCCCCGTAAGCTACATCATCAACGACTGTGTGTGCGAGGTGTGGGGCTATCAGAAAGCTCGTCTGCTGATATGGACGGGTTTTGCCATGAACTTCTTTTTCGTGGCGCTGGGAGCTATCTGCGATATGATTCCCGCAGCTCCCTACTGGCACAATCAGGAGGGCTTTCATGCCATCTTCGGCTTGGCTCCCCGCATTGCCGCTGCCTCGTTTGTGGCTTTCATCGTAGGTTCTTTTGCCAATGCCTACGTGATGAGTGTGATGAAGATTCGTGATGGCGGAAAGCGTTTCTCGGCTCGTGCCATTTGGAGTACGGTGGCAGGTGAGAGCTGCGACAGTCTCATCTTCTTCCCCTTGGCATTGGGTGGAGTGGTGCCTGCTGCCGAGTTGCCTAAGTTGATGATTTGGCAGGTGGTGCTCAAGACGGTATACGAAATCCTCGTGCTGCCTGTCACCATTCGCGTGGTGAAGTTCTTGAAGCGTCACGAAGGCGAGGATGTGTACGATAAAAACATCTCGTATAACGTGTTTAAGATTTTCAGTCTGAATTGATTCTAAGGAGCTATTCTTCGGAGATATTTTCTGGAGTTAAAGGAGTTAAGGAGTTATCGCTCCCTGCGGTCGCTGAGAAGTTAAGACAAATGCCTCAGAGGCAAATGTTTTATTTTCAGGAGTTAAAGGAGTTAATGGAGTTATCGCTCCCTTCGGTCGCTGAGGAGTTAAGACAAATGCCTTTGTGGGTTTGAATTCAAGCAATAAGACTATTGTCTTAACTCCTTAACTTCTTAACTCCTTAACTCCTGAAAAAAACTCCTTCACAAAAGAAACAACAAACAAAAGATATATGGATAGAAAAGAAGACGGTCTGAAGGCATTAGGTGCCAAGACCCAATACAGAATGGATTATGCGCCCGAGGTGCTCGAGACTTTCGTCAACAAGCATCCTGGCAACGACTACTGGGTGCGTTTCAATTGCCCCGAGTTCACATCGCTGTGTCCTATTACAGGACAGCCCGACTTTGCAGAGATTCGCATCAGCTACATTCCTGATGTCAAGATGGTGGAGAGCAAGAGTCTGAAGCTCTATCTCTTCAGCTTCCGCAACCACGGCGACTTTCATGAAGACTGTGTCAACATCATCATGAAGGACCTTATCGCCCTGATGGAGCCCAAGTACATTGAGGTGACGGGCATCTTTACACCCCGTGGCGGCATCAGCATCTGGCCTTATGCCAACTATGGCAAGCCCGGCACCAAGTATGAGCAACTGGCCGAGCAACGTTTTGCTACGCACGAATAAGTATTGGTTCAGGGCGTGTGGAGCTTACTTGCGAAAGTTGAGACATTCAAAAAACGTTTTAAGCACCGTTAAACTTATTGAATAAAGAAAAAAGGCAGGACTTCGATGATGGAGTTTTGCCTTTTTTATGTACTTTTGAGGCATTGAAAACAGAAAATATCAACATAAAAACAATGAGAACAAAAAGCTTTTTCATGGCTCTGCTGTCATTTGCCTCACTCACGGCATCTGCACAGCAGTCTGAAACCCAAACAACAGACAGTTTGGTCAAGGCCGCCTTCGTTATCGACGGTAAGTATTATTCAAAGGAGCTCCCTACTGATGCAGCTGCTGCCCAGTCGATGGGATTCGTGAGTTTGGGCAAGGATTATATGATTGTAAACATCACCCTTCGCAAGGGAGCTACTGTGCCCCAGTCGTGGGCCAAGTATGAGATACCCCGCAATCGTGTGAAAGGAATCGCCGAGATAGAAAACCGTGAGCTGATGAACAAGCGCATGTTTCCAGAGGGAGGCTATAAATATTTAGAACTTGAGGTAGGTAAATCTTTGCCAGGGCATTTTGCCGAGTATGACATCGATGGCAATCCATGGACCGACGAACTCATCAAGGGCCGAAAGGTGGTTGTCAATGCCTGGTTCTCGGGCTGCGGACCCTGTCTGCGCGAGATGCCGATTCTCTCTGAATGGAAGGAGCAGTTGCCCGATGTGGTGTTTCTCTCGGTCAACTTCGAGAAGGCCGACAAGGTGCGTCGCATCACCCAGCAGCGTGGGTTCAACTGGAACCACATCTACGACGACAAGTATTTCGTGCGCTTTGTGGGCACAGGCGGCTTTCCGCTCTTCCTCGTGCTCGACGAGAAAGGCATTGTACGCTATGTAGGCAATGGCACCAATGATGGCAAGCGGGCTGAGATACTGAAACTCATCAAGAGCTTGTAGGAAGTCGCTATAACTCCTGAATCCTGCGAAAAATCAAAATAAAAGAGCATCACCAGCAGGCGATGCTCTTTTTTTTTATCGAATAAGCAAAGGAGAGGATTAGTTCTCCATGAACTTCTTGGCAGCTCTGAGCTGGTGTCTCATCACACTGAGGAACTCCTGGCTCTCTTGCAGTATGTTCAGATAGACGAGTGAGATCTGCATCAGCGTGTTGTCTTTCATGTTCTGCAGACGGTCGATGTGCTTCTTGCGGATCACTGAGAGCTCGTCCTTGCAGGCATCAGCCTCGGCGAGAATCTCACGATAGTTCTCATAGCGACTTGTCTCTATCTGCTCGCAGCTCATCTTCATCAAGTCGTTGATCTTTTGGCGTATAGGCATAAACTCGTTGATGTATTCAGTGGGCAGCGGGTTAAAATTGTTGTCTACGTGCTCCTTGATAGGGTCGAGCATACGGCGCAGTGAGTAGATGAACTGCTGGTTGCTGTTGGCACCCAGATGGAACCATGTGTTGCGCTCGATGGCAATCTCCAAAGGCGAGCGTTTCAAGCCTAACATCTCCTGGCGGCGGAACTTCTTCAGCAAGTCCTGTTCCTTCTTCAGCTCCTTGTTGGCATGGCGAAGCTCGCGAGTGTTCTCGTTGGCAAGACCATCCATGATGAGGTTGAACTCACTCAGGGCGAAGCGGCATACGAAGCTCTGTGTGCGTGACACCTGACGGCGAAGCAGATCCCATACGATTTCTGGGTCGTGCGACCGCATCATCAGCTGGAAGGTGCTTCCCTTGCTCTCCTCCTTGGCCTTCTTATTGTACTGAGCGTTGCTACGGATGAGCATCACGATGACGATGAGGATAAAGATTGTCTGCACAAAGATGCCACCAAAGTGCATCGCCAGGCAGACGAGGGCGCAGGCTGCGAAAGCTACACCGGCTGTGATAAACCATCCACCGATGACACTCAGCACACCTGTCACGCGGAATACGGCACTCTCACGACTCCAGGCTTTGTCGGCAAGCGAAGAACCCATAGCCACCATGAAGGTAACGTAGGTGGTAGAGAGTGGCAACTTGAGGTTGGTACCGATGGTGATAAGCATCGAAGCCAATACCAGGTTGACGGCAGCACGAACCACGTCAAATGCCGCACTCTCTTCCAGCTCTACAGCGTTCTTGTCGAAACGGCTGTTGATCCACATTTTCAATGACTTAGGCATGAAACCGTTGAGCCAAGAGTCTACGCTCTGGCAGTTGCGCACAATGACACGTGCTGCTGATGAACTGCCGAACATCTCGTCGCCCTCGTCCTGACGACTCAGGTCTACGGAGGTCTTGATCACGTTTTGTGCCTTCTTGGAGGTTGCCATGGCAACAATCATCACGAAGCCTGCTGCAAGCAGATAGACGGGAGTGGTCTTGGCACTGTCCATCAGTGATGTCATCAGGTAGCTGTCGGGAGCCACACCATTGGCATGGGTCATATAGTCGTTGTAAGAATCAAGACCAGCCAGTGGTACACCGATGAAGTTGACCAGGTCGTTACCTGCGAAAGCCATCGCTAAGGCAAAGGTGCCCATCAGCACGGTGAACTTGAAAATGTTGACGCGGCAGAGGTGCAGAAACTCCATCACGATGGCCGAAACCACGAAGGTGGCGCATAGCAGCGAACCGATGTTCTGATCTATAAAGTCGCGCCATTCTGCTGGCAGATAAGGACTCTTGCCCAAGCCCTTCATAAAGATGAAATAGGAGAGGGAAGTGAAGGCGATACCTCCGAAAATGGCAATCGAATAGCGGGAGTGCTTGCGGTAGTTGAAGGTGAAAACCACACGCGAAATCCACATCACTAAAGCACCGAAAACAAAGGCGATGATGACTGATGAGAAGATACCCATAATCACCTCCAAGGCCTTGTTGCTGTTGAGTAGTACACCATAGTTGAGGCTGTCGTCGCCTATCATCTTCAGAGTGGCGAGGATGAAGGCTCCTCCCAACAACTCGAACACCAGCGAAACGGTGGTGGAGGTTGGCATACCTAACGTGTTGAACACATCCAGCACGATGACGTCGGTTACCATAACGGCCAGGAAAAGCGTCATTACTTCTTCGAAGGTGAAGTGATCTGGACTCATGATGCCATGGCGTGCGATGTCCATCATTCCCGAAGACATGATGGCTCCGAGCACTACGCCACAGGAGGCAATGATGAGCACTGTGCGAAACTTAGCCACCTTGGCTCCAATGGCCGACTGCAGGAAGTTGACAGCATCGTTGCTCACTCCCACGAAGAGATCAAACACTGCTAAGCATAGCAGGAAGATCACAATACATAGATAAATTGTACCCATTTATTCTTATTATATAATTTGTTGTTTCTGATTCTGCCCGTGTTTCGCCAGAAGCTTGATGGGGGGTAGCTTTTTCTGAAGTTGCACACATGGGCAGTTTGCTCGCTTTTTCTGTGTTCGCAAATAGGGTTCTTCTTCCCATTTTCTGGGTGCAAAGGTACTGCTGAGATATTACAGCCTATTTAAACAGATGTTACAATCCTATTAAGATTGCGTTCTGAAGTTCGCGTGTACGGAAGTTGTAGTACTGAAGTTTCGTGTGTATGGAAGTTATAGTACTGAAGTTTCGTAAATGGGGAAGTTATAGTAGTTAAAGAAGTTATCACTCAACACTTCACATTGGGCGGACTATCACTGGTGAGGGCGTGGCATCTTGCCCCGCCCGTAATATTATATATTGAGTTTTTTTAAGGTTGGGACATTTTTTATGGGCGGGCAAGATGCCACGCCCTCCCAGTGCCTTCCTGCTTATAAAAAAATGTCCCTTTAAAAAGAAGCTTTTGCTATGCAGAAGTATAAAGTCGATTTTGACTAAAATAACCAAATAACCAAAATAACCAAAATGCCTTTGACCAAAATGACACAAACGAAAACAGGCTCATCCTTTGAGGGATGAGCCTGATGAATCGAGTTTTTCTGTCAGGTCGCCCCAGGCTCACTGGTGACCTCGGCGGTTAAATGATCGTTGGTGACCTCGGCAGTCATGTCGCCCTTGGTGAGACGAATGGTGCGCCCTTGAGTTATTGTCTTCAGCAGCTGGGG